>Ga0208648_1000086_pt1 | contig 96603 bp, 95 predicted proteins | sample AntAceMetag02UKL_FD_184772 | JGI IMG/M metagenome (GOLD analysis project Ga0208648, IMG submission 184772) | Saline lake microbial communities from Ace Lake, Antarctica - Antarctic Ace Lake Metagenome 02UKL (SPAdes) (version 2) | ecosystem: Environmental > Aquatic > Non-marine Saline and... | reverse complement strand
CGCTTGAAGATGAGAATGGGTTTGGCCTGCTACTCCAGTCGGGCTACGCCCTCCCTGCGTCGCAGGCCAAACCCATTCTCATCCTGATTGACGCTGCGTTCTCAACTTGATCGTCGCGCCATAAAAGGGTCTCAAATCCCACAGGATCGGGCTGACTGAAGTCCCAGATCGGCTGATAGACAAGCGTAAAATCACCCGTGTCGATTACATTTCTAATTCTGGCGCGTTTTTCTTCGAGTTCGCTTGAAATCTGCAGTTTTTTGTTGACCTGGTGAGAGACCAGATCGGCAAACAAACGCATGGTTTCCAGATCGCGCTCGTTGAGAGACTTGTTTGGTTTTGTGCTGAGGCAACAAAATGAGCCATAGGCGCTTCCATCACGACGCTTGATTGGAATGCTCACATGTGAGCCAACCGGCAAATCGCTGGTTACCGACATGGACATGGCCAGAGGAAAATCAGAGGTATCGGGCATCATTTCCGGCAGGCGACCTTCCAGAATGTGCATGCAATACACTTCCTGGAGTGAAATTTTGTCACCGGGCTTGAGTACATTCTCAAGGCCAGGTGCACTAACCTGTCGAAAGACCGAGTCGCCGTCAACAAATTCAGTAAGATAGGCGATTTCCATCCCAAGGTGGGCGCGGACGGTCTCCAGCGCCTTGTCAATGAGATAGGAATCTTCATCTCCAGTAGAAATGGTATTAATGAGGGTCTCTGCGAAATTCTTCATGGTTTCATTTCTGTAAGCCAATGGATTTGGCTGCAGAACAACAGAAACCGTTTAATATTTCGTATTCTCTATCATTAAGTTTATCTCAAATTGGATCGCAGCCAGTAGAAGCCCGGTTTGCCGGATTTAAGATCGAGCGGTTGTCCGGTCCGAAACCCCTTCCCTAAAGGCTTCAGCCGAAAAACGGTTCAATCGCTTCGTCCGATTTGGTCCAATTTTTTCTGCAATGACATTCTGTCGATGCTGCTCATCGGCAGGTTGAGAAATATCGATATGCGACTGTTGAGCGTCCGATATGCTTCTGAAAAGGCCAGATGAACTTCGGCAGCTGTTCCTGTGGCTGCAGCAGGGTCAATTATACCCCAATGAGCTGTCATCGGCTGACCTGGCCATACTGGGCAGGCTTCGTTTGCGGCGTTGTCGCAAACGGTAAAGACAAAATCCATTTTGGGAGCGCCTGCAACAGCAAATTCATCCCAGTTTTTCGAGCGGGCGAAGCCTGTATTGTAATTCATCTTCCTCAGGAGTTCGATTGTGTTGGGGTGAACCGCTCCCTTGGGTTGGGAACCCGCCGAATAGGCTTTGAAACGGCCATTGCCCAACCGGTTCATGATTGCCTCGGCGATAATCGACCTTGCCGAGTTGCCGGTACAAAGAAACAGCACATTGTATATTTGGTCGCTCAAAGGTCATCTCCTCATTGCAGGCCCCGTTATGCAGCCATGGCATTTTGACGACAATGAGCATGTCGCCCCTGTCAGCGGAAATCCTGCTTTTTATCAATATATCATGAATAATAGATATAAAATCGGTCAGCAATGGTCTTTTTGTGAATTTTTCGTGACAAACCAGCAGGTGACTATCGGGCGTCAGGCTCTGTGTGCTGTTGCACGATCGCTGGATTCAACCTGCTGTCTGATCCATGAATAGGTACTTTCAAGGCCGGCACGTAGCGGCTGGCAGGGCGCCCACCCGAGTTTTTCGGCGATCAGACTGTTGTCGGAATTCCTGCCCCTGACGCCAAGTGGTCCGTCAATATGGACCTTGTTCAAGGTCTTGCCGGCAATGGTGCACACCATATCCACCAGTTGATTGATGCTGACCATCTCATCAGAACCAATATTCACCGGACCTTCAAAGTTTGCGGATCGCATGAGCCGCAAGGAGCCCTCGATACATTCATCAACATGCAGGAACGAGCGTGTCTGCTGGCCATCTCCCCATATTTCGATGGAACTGCCGTCCCGGGCTGAGGCCACCTTGCGGCATATCGCGGCGGGAACCTTTTCCTTGCCGCCATCCCACGTGCCCATAGGGCCGAATATATTGTGGTAGCGCGCCACGCGGTTGTGCATGCCATGGTTTCGATTGTAAGCCAGATACAGCCTTTCGCTGAAAAGTTTTTCCCAGCCATATTCACTGTCGGGAGCTGCGGGATAGGCTGAAGCCTCAGAGCAGTCCGGGTTTTCAGGGTCATCCTGATTGTAGGCAGGGTATATGCAGGCTGACGAGGAATAGAAAATTTTCCTGATGCCCTTGTTGAGGCAGGCGTCGAGCATGTTCAGGTTGATTGTCGCTGAATTGTGCATGATATCGGCGTCATTATCCCCGGAAAATATGTAACCGGCACCGCCCATATCGGCCGCCAGTTGGTAAACTTCGCAATAGTCGTGTTCAACGATGGAGCGACAGAAACCCGCGTCGCGCAGATCACCAATGACAAACTCGTCTGCCGCACTGGTGCAATGCTCGTGCGTCTTCAAATCGACACCGCGCACCCAAAACCCCTCATCTTTGAGACGCCTAGCGAGATGCCCTCCAATGAAGCCGCCTGCACCACAGACCAATGCCTTTTTCATTTGCACATATCCCATTTCATTTTTCGAGGTAAGCGCCCCCATTGCGGGACGATTGCCATTTTCTGCTGAGCATTGAACACTATTGATTGTCCGCTACAGGGTGGACCTGATGGATTTCATACTCAATAAAGACAGATCCATTGGTTGCCGTTTTCTTCCAGAGTTTCAAGCCAACAATAATGACAGAGCACATGACAAGACTGATTATTCTGGAGAGCAATATATCTTTAAAGGGTGGTCATTATCAGACCACACCTCTGGCGATTTCAAAAACCTATCCGAAATACGAACATCATCTCCTTTGCGACGGGGCATTGCCGATGGCCTATCGCGGATCGCTTCGATCGGTCAACACCTGCCTGGCGCGGGTGGAATGGAAATCCGTGAACGATCCGAACGCGACATTGTTTAAAACAATGACGATCCATACGCGACGCATTCTGGGTTTGAGAAAAAGTTTTGCAGAGGTGATGCGTGCCTATTTTCAAACCTTGAAAATAACCAGGGATGACCATCTGCTGGTCCCCAGCTGCTCGAAGAGGCTGATGCGATCAGTCATTCAATTGTTACAGGCAGCAGCCGGCGCGGAATTTCCAACCATCCACATCCGTTGTATCGCCGAGAGCGAGCCGTTTGACTACATGGAGGAATTTGGCGTTGATACGCTTCGCGCACTGATTGATCAGAAACGACTGTTTCTCTATACGGAGACGCAGGCCCATAGCGCCATCCTATTACAGCAATATGGCATCAGAGCCAGCAACACACTCATTGTTCCGTGCAATGTATATCCAGACATGGAACGGCCCGATGCATCATGCGCAGTTTCCGACTCGCGCGGGCCATTGACCGTTGGTGTTTTGGGAGGGCCGCGTCGTGACAAGGGCAGCGACAGGATAGCGCCCATCGTCGAAGCGTTGCGGGCGCTTTTGGCCGCCGACAGCGAAACCACGCAGGTGGATGTGATGGTGCAGGTGTCCGCGGCGTCGGCTGCACAGGAAAATCATATCTGCAACCGGCTACACAACCTTCCAGCCTGCCGGAATGGCGTGAATCTTCGGTTTCTCGAAACAGGCATTTCAAGGGATGAATATGTCAGGCAATTGTTTGCCTGTGATGTGCTTCTGCTTCCCTATCTTGCGGAGAAGCGACGCTGCCAGGGCTCGGGAATCATATTGGATGCTGTCTTTGCCAAACGTCCGCTCATCCATACAAAAGGTATTGCCTTCGAAGAGTATCTTGACCATGGAAACGCAATGGAAGCGGTCAGTGATGCTGAGTTCGCGCAAAGGATTTACGCTTTGGCCCGGGACCGAGGGGCGCTTTTGGAAGGCACCGAACGCGCATACGGGTTTGCGCGTCAAAAGATACAGAACCCACCTGTTCTGGAAAAGACCCGGTAAAACGGGCCAGTGATCTGGGCCAATGATCAGATATGGCGGCCATGCATCCCTCATGCCTCCCCATGCTTCCAAGGGGCTGCGCTGCAATATTAACGGCTCATTGTGGATCTTCAAACTGCGTCTTTTGGGCTCTCGCATTGGCAGGGCAAATCACGTACATACGATGCATGTCAATATTTGTACGTCTTGGAGAATTTGTGGCCATTGCGGCATCGGAAGCATTTTCCGGTGTTCTGGAAGCTGTGCGCACGCTGTTTGAAGGTGATCCGGAAACGCGACGGCGCGTGGCCTTTTCCGTCGCCATGATCGCCTTGTCGGCCAAGATGGCGAAGGCGGACGGCATCGTGACGCCTGACGAAGTGGTTGCTTTTCAGGATCTTTTTGAAATGCCGGATTCGGAAGCGCGCAATGTGGCGCGGCTTTACAATCTCGCCAAACAGGATGTCGCAGGTTTCGAATCCTACGCTTCGAAAATGGCTGAGCTTTGTGGGTCGGGTGAAGACAATTGCCTCGTCCTCGAAGACATTCTGGACGGGCTGTTCCATATCGCCAAGGCTGACGGTGTCATTCATGAAAAGGAACAGGCATTTCTGGCGCGGGTGGCCGAGATTTTTCACGTCGATGAAGCGCATTTTGAAAGAATTGTTGCGCGCCACACCTATGAAACGGAGCGCGACCCTTACGCGGTTCTCGGCGTCCATGCCGATGCGTCACTTGCCGAAATCAAGAAACAATACAGAAAACTGGTCTCCGAAAGCCATCCGGATCGCCTGATTGCACGCGGTGTTCCGGAGGAATTCCTGGCCATTGCCAATGATCGGATGGTTGTTTTGAATGCGGCCTTTGCGGCCATTGAAAAGGAACGCATGGCCAAATGACGCTGGTCAGACCTGATTTTACCGGGGCGGACGTCTGCCCGTCACCCAATTTTGGAGAGCGGCTGAACGGTACTGTCGATATGCTGGTTCTGCACTATACCGGCATGGATAGCGCCGATGAGGCGCTGCAATGGCTCTGCTCGCCGAAATCGCAGGTTTCTGCGCACTATTTTGTTTTCGAAGATGGCCGGGCTGTGCAGATGGTTGCCGAGGAAAAGCGGGCCTGGCACGCTGGAAAGAGCGTCTGGAAAGGGGAAAGCGACAGCAATTCGCGATCCATTGGAATCGAGATTGCCAATCCGGGGCATCAGGGAAGCTACCCTGACTTTCCGCTGGCGCAAATGAAAACCGTCATCGATTTGTGTCAGAAATGCGCCGAGAGGTGGGCAATTGCCCCCGAAATGGTTCTTGCTCACAGCGATATTGCACCGCAGCGCAAGGAGGATCCCGGCGAAAAGTTCCCCTGGCGATCACTTTTCGATTCGGGTGTCGGGCACTGGGTTGAACCGTCACGCGCGGCGGGGGGGCGCTTTTTTCAGCGTGGTGACTCCGGTCAGCCGGTGGAGGCGCTGCAGGCAATGCTTGGGCTCTACGGTTATGGAATTGATATAACAGGAAATTTTGATGATCATCTGGAAACTGTCATCAAGGCTTTCCAGCGACACTTTCGACCCGAGAGGGTTGATGGAATAGCCGATGTCTCAACCATTGAGACCCTGCACAAGCTGTTGTCAGCCCTGCCGGTCCTGTCCAAATAAAGCATATATTGCAGCGCAATATATGTGAATCTTACAGCGTGTAACAGAACGTTACACCGCTGCCACCATTCAGGAAATTTCGAAACTAGGAATGAGACACGAATTTTGTTGATCGTCATGCGTGGTGCATTGGCGGCGTCTCGTTTGGAGTTATGGAATGAATAGAACTGGAACCTTCATTTGCGCGGCACTGTGTGTCGGCATGGTTTCACTCAGTGGTCATGCGATCGCGGAAGAAGCAAAAGACACTGCAGGTAACGGCATCGACCTGGGGGCAATCGCATCGGCGATCTTCAAGCCGGCGGAAACAGCCAAGGTTAGCACCGCGCAAAAGAAGCGCAGCAGATATTCCCGTCTGATCAATACCTATGCACGCAAACATGGCATTCCCAGTTCATTGGCGCATGCCGTTGTGCGGGTGGAAAGCAATTTCAACGCAAAGGCACGGGGCCGCGCAGGCGAAGTCGGTCTCATGCAGATCAAGCTGGGAACGGCGCGCATGATGGGCTACCGCGGATCCAAAAAGGGTCTGTATGATCCGGAAACCAATATCAAATACGGCATGAAATATCTGGGTGGCGCGCACAAGCTCAGCGGCGGCGACACCTGTGGGACGATTTTGCGCTACAATGCGGGACATGCGGCCAAACGCATGAACCCGGTTTCTTCAAGATATTGCGCGAAAGTGCAAAAAATCACCGGCTAGACACAATTGCGCGGGCACATGTGCTCGGGCAGCCGTTTAAGCAAGCCGACCTTGAAGCCCCCCATTTGAATGGCTCGACCAAACAGCTTTTCAATTGGGGGGCTTTTATTTTGAAAAGCGGATCCTGACACGCCTGTGCCAAATTGGATGGGCCCGTGACAAGGCGCATCGATTATTTCAGGCGCAACCTGTCTGCGCTTTGATGGTTGCCACCCTCTGCAATATCGGCGCGCATGTCGGAAGTGCTTTCAATTGCCTTCCGTCTCGGCTATCAGGGCGTGCCAGCTGGCCGGATAGCCGCTCTTTGCAATGTCGAAAGACAGCAGAGGGAGGAAAGTCCGGGCTCCACGGAAACACGGTGCCGGATAACGTCCGGCGGGGGTGACCCCAGGGAAAGTGCCACAGAAAGGAAACCGCCCCGCCTGCATTCCTGTCCATGGTCCCAATGGATCGATTGGGCGGACAGGAATGCTGGCGGGGTAAGGGTGAAAGGGTGGGGTAAGAGCCCACCGCATTTCTGGCAACAGAAATGGCATTGTAAACCCCACCGGGAGCAAAACCGAATAGGGATGACGCGGAGCGCAAGCTCCAGCCTGTTTCCGGGTCAGTCATCCGGGTGGGTTGCTTGAGGCAGGATGCAAATTCTGTCCCAGAAGAATGGCTGTCACGTCTGTCAAGAAATTGGCAGGCCATACAGAACCCGGCTTACAGGCCAGCTGGCATTTCAAACGACTGCAAAGCAGCGATTTTACGCAGATCCAAACCGGGGCGCAGGTCCGGGATTGGCTCGCTGTGTCTTTATCGCCGTCTTAAGTCTTGGTTAACCATAAATGCGCTTTAATGGCGGGCATGCAAGACATGTTTGATCGGCTATATCCCATTGACGCCCAAATTCTCCCATGTTATCCCAAATGGACTGTTTGTAGGGTGTTCAGGCGCTACCCTGTGGTGGGTTCGGAGTGATTGTCGCAATGCGGCAGCAATCGGCTCGCGTGACTTGCAGTCGGTGATCTCCGGAGGCAGAATGTTATGGTATTCAGGTCTGGAAACGGCGGTTTTGCGTAATGAACCGGTTCCTGTCCAACGCGACGAACAAAGTGGATGCGAAAGGCAGGGTTTCTGTGCCTGCCCAGTTTCGCAACGTGCTTGCGCGCCTGGATATTCAAGAACTTTACGCGATTCAGGATTTCGTCTTTCCGGCCATCACGGTTGGAGGTCCGGATCTTCTGGATCGTTACGAACGTCAGATCGACGGCGAGGATCCGTTCTCGCCGGATGCCAACGATATGTCTCTACTCATTCACGGCGGTGGCATATTCGTGAAGCTGGATGGCGAAGGCCGCTTGATGATGAACGAATTTATGCGGGACTATACCGGGATAACCGACCAGGTCACCTTTGTCGGGCGGTCGGATCATTTTCAGCTTTGGGACCCTGTTTGCTACGAGGAAAAACGACAGGAAGCCCTGAGCCGGCGCTTGGCAGGCAGGCCAGCCCGCGCCGGGCAAGGAGAGACGGGATGACGGCGGATTCTGACGGCATGGAGCATGACGTCGGTGGCGGACCAATGCGCCACATCCCGGTTCTTCTTCAGCAGGTCATGATGACGCTGGACCCGCAGCCCGGGCAGGTCATTGTCGACGGCACATTTGGTGCCGGAGGTTACACAAGAGCCATTCTGGATGCCGGTGCGCAGGTAATTGCGCTTGACCGGGATCCGCAGGCCATCGCCGACGGCCAGAAGATGCTTGAAGCCTATCGCGGCAAGCTGCAATTGATCTGTTCGCGCTTCAGTGATCTGGCCGACCATGCGCCGGAAGGCGGGCTTGATGGTGTGGTGCTGGATATCGGTGTTTCATCCATGCAGATCGATGAGGCGGAACGCGGTTTTTCCTTCCAGAAAGACGGGCCGCTGGATATGCGCATGTCCAGCAGGGGGGCAACCGCAGCGGACGTCGTCAATACGCTGAAGGTTTCCGACCTTACGCGTGTTTTCGGGTTTCTGGGCGAGGAAAAACAGTCTGGTCGCATCGCCCGGGCCATTGATGCGCGCCGCAAGGTCGAGCGCTTTCAAACAACGCTTGATCTGGTCACGCTGATAGAAAAGGTCAAGCCGCGAAAAGCGCGTGACAAGATTCATCCGGCGACCCGCGTTTTTCAGGCATTGAGAATTTTCGTCAATGAGGAATTGGGCGAGCTGGCTGATGCTCTGTTTGCCGCCGAACGTGCGCTCAAGCCGGGTGGAAGGTTGGTGGTTGTCAGCTTTCATTCGCTTGAAGACCGCATCGTCAAACGCTTTTTCCAGGATCGTTCCGGGCGGGCCGGCGGCAGCTCCCGTCATTTGCCAGTGACCGAGGCGGTGCCGGTAACCTTTGAAATCATAGGCAAGCCGATGACAGCCGCGACTGAGGCCGAGGCTGATGAAAACCCGCGGGCGCGTTCTGCGAAATTGCGTGCGGGAACGCGCACTGCCCTCGCACCTCGGCCTGCAGACCGATCGATATTCGGATTGCCGGAATTGCCCTCTGTTTCGACGTTGGGGAGTTGACGCGCATGCTCAGAACGATCGATTTTGTGATTATCGGCTTCATGGCTGCTGCTGCCGTCCTGACATTTCAAATCAAATATCAGGCTGAGGAGCAGTTGGAGGAAATCAAGCATCTTGAGGCCGAAATACGGCTTGAGAAAAATACCATTGACCTGCTCAAGGCTGACTGGAGCCTGTTGATACAGCCTGGAAGGTTGCAGGCTTTGGTGGAGCGCCATCAGGATGAGCTGGGGCTTGAAATTACCGAAGCACATCAGATTGTGCGCCCACAGGAGCTTCCCGCCCGCATTATGGATCTTCCGGAACGGGCACAGGAAATGATGGCGGAAGTGCCGGATTCAACCACCATAACCGGATCGGTGGGGCAATAATGTATCTGCTTCAACGCATGGGATTGGTGGCACGGGCCAAGACGGCGACAGAGAACAATGCTCGACCGGGCAAAGTGCTTGTTGTCGATGGCGCTCGCAAGGCGTCCGGCCACAAGACGAGGCACCGTATCGTTTTGGTGATGATTGGTGTCTGCCTGGTCTATGGAATCATTGCCGGTCGCCTGGTGCAATATGGACTTCGTGACCTGACAACGGTCGCCAGTATTGCGCGTGGTGATGCCCTGATGGCATCGCGTCCAGACCTTCTTGACCGCAACGGCCAGGTCCTCGCAACGGATATCAGGACGGTTTCGCTCTATGCCAAGCCGCACAAGGTTACCGATCCGGACGAAGTCATCGAGCGCCTGGCAACGGTTTTGCCAGAGCTGGATGTGCGCAGCGTCTACCGAAAACTGACATCAAAATCCCAGTTTCAATGGCTGCGGCGCCAACTGACACCCAGGCAGCAAAATGACATTCTGGCGCTTGGGATACCCGGCGTCGGCTTTCGCCCGGAGAAACGCCGCTTCTACCCCGGCGGTCCAACAGCCTCGCATATTGTCGGTCATGTCAATATTGACAACAAGGGCATTGCCGGGATGGAGAAATATGTTGATGGACAGGGACTTGCAGCGCTGGCCGCCGCAGGCATGACCATTGAGCGGCAAATGGAACCGGTTCGGCTGTCTCTGGATCTGCGTGTCCAGCACATTGTGCGTGATGAATTGGCGGCAGCCATGCAGCGCTATCAGGCCATTGCGGCCGGAGCCGTGGTTTTGAATGCAAAGACCGGTGAGGTGCTGGCGATGTCATCACTGCCGGATTATGACCCCAATATCGCAGCCCAGGCCTTGGAAAAGGACCGGCTCAACCGCATGTCGGCCGGTACCTATGAAATGGGATCGACGTTCAAGGCATTTACCACGGCCATGGCTCTGGATTCAGGTCTGATCAACCTGGACGACAGTTTTGATGCCTCCAAGCCGATAAGGATAGCCGGACATACGATCCACGATTTTCACGGAAAACGCCGGACATTGTCTGTTCCTGAGATTTTCATATATTCGTCCAATATCGGTACTGCAAAAATGGCCGATGTCGTGGGCGTGGAGGGTCATCAGGAATTTTTGACCCGAATCGGACTGTTGACACGGATGCAAACGGAATTGCCCGAGGTGGCCACGCCAAGCCAGCCGAAAACCTGGAAGAAAATCAACTCCGTCACGATTTCGTTTGGGCACGGTGTTGCAACCACGCCGTTGCAGACAGCCATGTCTGCGGCTGCCATGTTGAATGGTGGACTGCTCATTCCGCCAACGTTCCTGCCGCGCAGTGAAGAAGATGCGCAGCGGGTCGCCACACGGGTAATCAAATCGGAAACCAGTGCCGCAATGCGCTATCTGATGCGCTTGAATGTTGAAAAGGGATCGGGCCGGCGTGCCGAAGTCCCAGGATTTCGCATTGGCGGCAAGACCGGAACAGCGGAAAAAGTGGTCAATGGGCGCTATTCTTCGGCCGTGCGCTTCAATGCCTTTCTGTCGGCCTTTCCCATTGAAGACCCGCAATATGTCGTTTTGGTCATTGTAGACGAACCAAAACCGGCGGAAGGTCAGCACTCGGCGACTGCTGGTCTGAATGCAGCACCGACAGTGCAGGCTATCATCCGGCGATCTGCTGCTCTTCTTGGTGTACGACCTTCTTTTGGAGAAGATGGCGCTGCCTTGCTTGTGTCATATTAAGTCTGACATAAGCAGGTTGAGTCGCTATGTCTCAAGCACTGGCACCGCAAGATAAAGGATTGGTAACGTAAAAACATGAAGCTGAATGTACTGGCTGGTGAATTTGCCAATATCCCCGCAATATACGCCGATCTGGAGATTACGGGCCTGACGGCCAATAGTCAGGATGTGCAACCTGGATTTGTCTTCGCAGCTCTGGCGGGCAGCGCGAGGGATGGCGCGGAATTCATAGAAGACGCGCGCGCGCGCGGCGCTGCGGCCATTTTTACATCAGAACACAGTACATTCCCGGATCCCGGATTGCCGGTGATCCGTGTTGCCGATCCACGCGATCTTCTGGCCAGGGCCGCCGCACGGTTTTTTGTCGCTCAACCCGAAACCATGGTTGCCGTTACCGGTACCGCAGGCAAGACTTCAGTTGCCTCCTTTACGCGGCAGATCTGGGAACGCAGCGGACGCCAAGGGGCGATGATCGGCACGACGGGTGTCGAATCGCCGACGCGTCAGGATTATGGACAATTAACCACGCCCGATCCCGTGGTGTTGCATCGCCTATTGAGCGAGCTTTCCAATGAGGGTGTGACCCACTGCGCCATCGAAGCATCCAGTCACGGACTGCATCAGCACAGGCTTGACGGGGTTCGCCTGGCAGCGGGCGCATTTACCAACCTTGGCCGCGACCACCTCGACTACCATGCCGGGATAGATGACTATTTTGCTGCCAAGATGCGATTGTTCGACAGCCTGTTGCCGCGCGGAGCACCAGCCGTCATTTTTGCCGATGACGTGTGGTCTGATCAGGTGGTTGCTGTTGCGGCAAATGCCGGGCTGAATGTGCTGACTGTCGGTCGCAGAGGGACCTTTCTGACGCTCAAGAGGGTGGAACACCAGCGCCACCGGCAATGTGCAGAAATTCATCATGAAGGCGCAATTTACCAGGTCAACATACCTCTTGCGGGGGACTTTCAACTGTCCAACGCTCTGGTCGCCGCCGGGCTTGCGATTGCAACGGGCGTTCCAGCCGGTGAGGCCATCGGAGCGCTTGAGCATCTTCGCGGTGCCTCTGGCCGACTGGAACTCGTGGCATCCACCGGCAAGGGTGTGCCCGCCTACGTCGATTATGCGCATAAGCCCGATGCGCTGGAACAGGTTTTACAGTCTGTTCGCCCCTTTACCACCAACCGAATTGTGCTGGTTTTTGGTTGCGGTGGTGACCGTGATCGCGGCAAGCGACCCATTATGGGTGAAATTGCCACGCGGCTTGCCGATGTGGTGATCGTTACAGACGACAATCCGCGCAGTGAGGATCCTGCAGCCATACGCGCTGAAATTCTTGCTGCCGCACCGGGAGCCATGGAGATTGGTGACCGTGCTGAGGCGATACATGCAGCCATGGACATGCTTGAAGAAGGTGACACGCTGGTCGTTGCCGGCAAGGGGCACGAGCAGGGGCAGATTTTCGGGGGCCGCGTCTTGCCATTTTCCGACCATGAGGAAATCAAAAAGGCGATCGCCGGACAGCAGGAAAAGTCCTGGCTGTGGAGCAGTGCTGACATGGTCGATGCCATGAATGGCAGGCCGGTCGGTTTGATGCCAGAAGGCATTGAGGGCATATCGATAGACAGCCGGGCGGTGCAGCCCGGTGATGTATTTTTTGCTATCAAGGGTGACCGGGTGGATGGGCACGCTTTTGCCAGCACGGCTGTAGCAAATGGTGCAACTGTGCTTGTGGTATCTGAATCCAAGCTGCCTGCAATGGGCCATCTTCATGCGGCGATGATCGTTGTCGATGATGTCCTGGAGGCCATGACCCGCCTGGGCATCGCGGCGCGTGCGCGAACGAAGGCACGGATTATCGCTGTGACCGGTTCGGTCGGTAAAACCACCACCAAGGAGATGCTGCGGCATGTCCTTTCGGGACAGGGCAGGGTGCATGCCTCTGTTGCGTCCTTCAACAACCATTGGGGCGTTCCGCTGTCGCTTGCCCGGATGCCGCGGGATGCGGCCTTTGGAATCTTCGAAATTGGCATGAACCATGCGGATGAGATCAGGCCATTGGTCAAGATGGTGCGTCCGCATATTGCCATCATCACGGCCATTGCGGATGCCCATCTGGGTCATTTCAAGAATCTGGGAGAGATTGCTGCGGCAAAGGCCGAGATTTTTGAGGGCGTGGTATCGGGTGGCCATGTGCTGCTCAATCGCGATAGTGAAAAATATGCGCAGCTGAAAAAAGCCGCCAAAGCCTGCACGATTGCCCATATCCATAACTTTGGTGAGCACCAGCAGGCGGACATCAGGCTTCTGGAAAATGAAGCATTGCCAAATGGTTCAAGGATCAAGGCAACGATTCTGGGCGACGACTGTGAATTGGTCATCGGCGCTCCGGGGCGGCACATGGTGCAAAACGCTTTGGCGGTTGCCGGTGCTGCGAAACTTGCCGGCGCTGATCTGACGAAAATGGCTGATGCCTTCGCCGAACTGACGCCCAGCGAAGGGCGCGGTTCGCGACACATTCTGGAAACCGCAAACGGCACCTTTACTCTGATTGATGAGAGCTACAACGCCAATCCCGCATCCATGCAGGTGGGCATAGAGTTGTTGCGCGACACGCCTACGCAGGGGGCAGGCCGCCGGATCGCCATTCTTGGCGACATGCTGGAATTGGGTTCCTTTGCAAAAAAGTTGCATCAGGATCTCAACAAGCCCCTGACCGAGGCCAAAATCGACATGGTGTTGATGGCGGGCCCGGAAATGGAAGCACTGGAGGCCGTTCTGGACGATTCGGTGCTGCACGATCATTTTGCCTCTACCGAGGCTTTGCTGACGATGCTTCTGGATACGGTTCGAGCCGGAGATGTGGTCATGATCAAATCATCCAAAGGCATGGGCTTTTCCAGGTTTGTGCCCGCCTTGCTCGCCAAATTTCCGCCGGTGGTGGATGCCAGGTCGGGTGAACCAAACCAGTTTGGGGGATCTGCCTGATGCTCATGTGGCTCGTTGACTATTCCGACCAGTTCCAGTTTTTCAATCTCTTCAGATACATTACCTTTCGCACCGGCGCCGCGACGCTGACTTCGGCAATTATTGTTTTTCTCTTCGGGCCGCGGATCATTGCAGCGCTGAGCATTCGCCAGGGGCGGGGGCAGCCCATTCGTGCTGACGGTCCGCAAACGCACTTCAAAAAAGCCGGCACGCCAACCATGGGCGGACTGATGATCCTGACCGGGATCGTTGTCAGTGCCCTGCTGTGGGCTGATCTGTCGAATGTTTATGTGGTGGTAACGCTGCTGGTAACGCTTGGTTTCGGGGTGATCGGTTTCTATGATGATTACCAGAAGGTGACGCAACAATCGCACAAGGGCATATCCGGGCGATTGCGCCTGGTCGGCGAATTCATCATCGCCGGATTGGCCGTCTATTTCATCATGCAGGCCTCGATGGCCGCTGCCGGCGGCAAGGGCGCCAGTTTCGGGTCTTCACTGACGTTCCCGTTTTTCAAGGATCTGATCATTGATCTGGGCTGGTTCTACATTGCCTTTGGTGCTTTTGTCGTGGTTGGCGCAGGCAATGCGGTCAATCTGACGGATGGGCTTGATGGTCTTGCCATCGTCCCCGTGATGATTGCCGCGGCTTCATTCGGCGTCATTTCCTATCTGGCGGGCAACGCCGTTTTTGCAAATTATCTGCAAATCAATTTTGTGCCGGGTACGGGCGAATTGGCCGTGGTTCTTGGCGCCCTCATCGGGGCGGGTCTGGGTTTCCTATGGTTCAACGCGCCACCCGCAGCCATTTTCATGGGTGACACCGGTTCACTGGCATTGGGCGGCTTGATCGGCACAGTTGCTGTTGCCACCAAACATGAATTGGTCATGGCCATCATCGGCGGGCTCTTTGTCCTCGAAATGATGTCGGTGATCATTCAGGTTGCATCGTTCAAGCTGACCGGCAAGCGGGTTTTCCTGATGGCGCCCATACACCATCATTTTGAAAGGTTGGGCTGGACCGAAAGTCAGGTTGTCATCCGCTTCTGGATCATTGCCGTCGGCCTTGCCATGCTGGGCCTTGCAACCCTGAAATTGCGGTGATGCGATGATTGCGGCAACAGCCTTTGCGGGAAAAAAGGTTGCCCTCTTCGGGTTGGGTGGATCCGGCATTGCGACGGCCCATTCGCTGCTGGCGGGCGGTGCGGAGCTTGTCGCCTGGGACGATAATCCCGATCGGGTGGCCGAAGCCGGGAGCTGCGGGATTCCTGTTGCAGATCTGCGCGGCATCGACTGGACCTTGCAGGCCGCACTGGTTCTGGCGCCAGGCGTGCCGCTAACACATCCCAAGGCCCATTGGAGCGTAGATCTGGCGCGTACCTGCGACGTTGAAATCATCGGCGACATCGAGTTGTTCGTTCGCCAGAGGCATTTGCTGGCACCCGATTGCCCCTTCATTGCCATCACCGGTACCAATGGCAAATCAACCACAACGGCGTTGATTGCACATGTTTTGCAGGAAGCCGGTCGCGACACGCAACTGGGCGGCAACATAGGGACGGCCATCCTGACTCTGAAACCGCCGGTCAATAATCGTTTCTATGTGGTGGAATGTTCGTCTTACCAGATTGATCTCTCTCCATCCATCAATCCGTCTGCCGGAATATTGCTTAATGTCAGTCCGGATCATCTGGAACGTCACGGCACAATGCAGCACTACGCCGAGGTCAAGGAACGGCTTGTTGTCGGAAGCGATCTGGCGATTGTCGGCGTCGATGATCCCTGGTGTTTGGCAATTGCCGACCGGCTCGAAAGCGCAGCGACACCGCTGACCCGCATCTCCAAACACGACGTACTCACCCACGGTTTTTATGCCATGGGCACGCAGATCATGCATGCTGACCATGAAGCAACGCAGATGGTCGTGGATCTTGCAGACATATCCACACTGCGCGGGGCCCATAATGCTCAAAACGCTGCGGCCGCCATAGCCGCCTGCGCCGCCGTCGGACTTTCGACAGATGAAATCATCTCCGGTTTGCAGAGCTTTGCCGGGCTTCAACACAGAATGCAGCCTATTGCCCGGCGCGGGCATGTGCTGTTTGTCAATGATTCCAAGGCGACGAATGCAGATGCGGCCGCTCCGGCCCTGTCAAGTTTCCCGCGGATCTACTGGATTGCCGGCGGTTTGCCCAAGCAAGGCGGTATCGCGTCGCTTTCAAACCTGTTTCCGCATGTCGCAAAAGCCTATCTGATTGGTGAGGCAGCACCCGCCTTTGCCGCAGTGCTGGGCGAAAATGTGCCTTATGAAATTGCCGAAACGCTGGACCGGGCTGTCAGCCATGCAGCAGAGGATGCGCTTTTGGATCCGGATGACGAGCCCGTGGTGCTTCTGTCTCCGGCCTGCGCCAGTTTCGACCAGTACAAGAATTTTGAAGTCCGCGGCGATGCATTTGTTCAACAGGTCGGTGCTTTGCCGAATGTAACAATGCTTGTCGATCCAAAGGAGAATTGAGGATGGTAAGCAGAACCGAGCGAGGTCCGATTTCGGACTGGTTCTGGACGATAGACCGGTACCTGTTGGCGATTTTTGTCGCGCTTCTCGGTCTGGGCTTCATGCTCTCCTTTGCCGCAAGTCCGGCAGTGGCCGAACGGCTGGATATTGACAGTCTGCATTTTGTCAAAAGACATGCACAATTCATTTTTCCAGCCCTTGCCCTGATGATCGGCCTGTCATTCCTGTCGCCGCGACAGGTCCGTCGTAGCGCCATGCTGTTGCTGGCCCTGTCGATTGCCATGATGATCTTCACACAGTTTTACGGCTTTGAGGCAAAGGGATCGCGACGCTGGTTCTCCATTGCCGGCTTTTCCATTCAGCCTTCGGAATTCCTGAAACCGGCCTTTATCATCATCTGCGCCTGGCTGTTTTCCGAACATTCCCGCCGGCCGGATATTCCCGGCAATCTGTTTGCCATCATTCTCTACGGCATTGTTATCGCCTTGCTGGTTGCGCAACCGGATTTCGGGCAGACCATATTGATCACCATAGCCTGGGGAACATTGTTCTTCATGGCCGGTATGCCCTGGTTCTGGATCATCTTGCTGGGCGCCATGGGCGTTGGGATGTTCGTTTCGGCCTATTTCGTCTTTCCCCATGTTGCAGGGCGTATTGACCGGTTTTTGACCGGTGAGGGCGATACACACCAGGTGGATACGGCCCGAGAAGCGATTATCCGTGGTGACTGGCTGGGACAGGGGCCGGGCGAAGGCACAATCAAGCGCATTTTGCCCGACAGCCATACCGACTTCATCTTTTCTGTTGCAGCCGAGGAATTCGGCATTCTGTTCTGCCTGGCGCTGGTTGCGATTTTTGCCTTCATTGTCTTGCGCGGATTAAGCCATGCAAACCGCGAAGGCGATGAATTCACCCGTCTTGCCATTGCCGGTCTGACCTTGCTGATCGGGCTGCAATCGATGATCCATATCGGCGTCAATCTGGAGCTCTTGCCGGCCAAGGGCATGACCTTGCCGCTAATCTCCTATGGCGGGTCATCGATGCTGGCCATTGCAACAACGGCTGGTTTCCTGCTGGCATTGACGCGGCGCAATCCGGAAAAGCGCGCGACCGGCAGACAGAAAATCTATCAGGACGCGGCGATGCCCGCGGAGCGGGTGTGACGTGGTGGCCAAATCTGTACTGCTCTCTGCCGGTGGCACCGGTGGTCATCTCTTTCCGGCTCAGGCTCTGGCACATGAACTGCGTGCCAGAGGGCTGACCGTCCATCTGGTCACCGACGAACGGGCGACCCGCTTTTCGACGGGGTTTCCTGCTGATGATATTCATGTTGTCCCATCCGCAACAGTGACTTCAAAAAACCCGGTTGCATTGGCGCGAACGGGTTGGTCGCTGTTTCAGGGATTGCGCAAGTCCCGGCAATTGCTGGCCAGACTGAGACCCGATGTGGTCGTTGGTTTTGGCGGTTACCCGACATTGCCACCCCTGTGGGCAGCGTCGCGGGCAGGCATTGCCACCGTTATTCATGAGCAGAATGCAGTCATGGGCCGCGCAAACAGTTTTCTGGCGAACAAGGTCAATGTCATCGCGGGCGGGTTTCTGGCCGCCGGCCAAGGCCCTTTTGGTGACAAGATTGTTGCGACCGGCAATCCGGTGCGACCGGATGTGCTCAAGGCGGCAGAAACGCCGTATCAAGCTTCCGGCGAGGGGATGGCCTTCGAACTGCTGGTTTTTGGTGGCAGTCAGGGGGCGCGATTTTTTTCGGAGATCATGCCGCAAGCCATCGCACTTTTGCCTGATCCAGTGCGCGCGCGGCTGCGCATCACGCAACAGGCGCGTCCCGAAGACATGGATAGCGTTTCGCAATATTATCGCGACAATGACATCAGTGCAGACGTGGCGTCCTTTTTTGATGACATGGCAGCGCGCATTGCAAAGGCGCATCTGGTCATCAGCCGTTCCGGAGCCTCGACCGTATCGGAGGTTGCCGCGATCGGCAGACCAGCCATTCTCGTGCCTTTCCCCTATGCACTGGATCATGATCAGTCGGCCAATGCGGCAGCACTGGAGAAGAAGGGTGGCGCTCAGGTGATCCGACAGTCGGATCTGGACGCGGAAAAGCTCAGCGCATTGCTGATATCGCTGATGGAGCAGCCGGATAGGCTTGCACTGATGGCAAAAAATGCAAAGGCGGCCGGTCAGCCGGAGGCCACACGCTTGCTTGGCGATCTGGTAGAGGCTATTGCGGGTGGTGAAAATCCATTGAACGAACGGGGTGCGCAAGCATGAAGATGCCGCAAAATATTGGTCTGGTGCATTTTGTCGGTATCGGCGGCATTGGTATGAGCGGCATTGCGGAGATGCTGCACAATCTGGGCCATGATGTTCAGGGGTCGGATATTTCCGACAATGCCAATGTGCAGAGACTGCGCGCCAAGGGCATTGCAGTTCATATCGGCCATAGCGGCGATAATCTGGGCGAAGCGGAAGTGCTGGTCGTATCTACGGCAATTCGCAAGGATAATCCCGAACTGATTGCCGCGCGTGAACGCAATCTGCCGATCGTGCGGCGGGCTGAAATGCTGGCCGAACTCATGCGTTTTCGCAATGCAGTTGCCATTGGCGGCACCCATGGGAAAACAACCACGACCTCTCTGGTGGCCACGCTTCTGGATGCCGGCGGGATGGACCCGACGGTCATCAACGGCGGCATCATCAATGCCTATGGCACCAATGCCCGCATGGGTGACGGCGAATGGATGGTTGTGGAGGCTGATGAATCGGATGGCACATTCCTGAAACTGCCTGCCGATGTCGCCGTTGTCACAAACATCGACCCGGAGCATCTGGATCACTACGGGACCTTTGACAAGGTGCGTGAGGCTTTCGCTCAATTTGTCGAAAATGTGCCCTTCTACGGTTTCGGCGTGATGTGTCTGGACCATCCGGAAGTGCAGGCACTGGTCAGCCAGATCCATGACCGGCGTATCGTCACCTATGGTCAAAATCCGCAGGCTGATGTGCGCTTTTCCAATCATCGCATGGATGGGGCTGTTTCGGTTTTCGACATTACAATTCGCCACCGCAAGAGCGGCGGCACCACGGAAATAAAGGACCTGCGTCTGCCGATGCCCGGCCAGCACAATGTGGCCAATGCAACGGCAGCCATAGCCGTTGCCCATGAACTGGGGCTGGATGCGGCGGCTATCGCCAAGGGGCTTGCTGCTTTTGGCGGCGTCAAGCGTCGATTCACCCATGTGGGCAATTGGCATGGCGTGAATATTTACGATGATTATGCCCATCACCCGGTAGAAATCAGGGCTGTTCTTTCAGCTGCCAGAGATGCCTGTTCAGGCCGCGTGATCGCGATAGCGCAGCCGCATCGCTACACCCGGCTGGAAAGCCTTTTCGATGATTTTGCCACCTGTTTCAATGATGCTGACATTGTCGCCATTGCACCGGTCTTTGCTGCGGGTGAGGAGCCCATGGAAGGCGTCAGTTCGGAAGAGCTCGTCTCGCGCATGAAAGCGGCGGGTCATCGTGATGCACGAACCCTGAGCGGACCGGATAATCTTGCGGCTCTGGTTTCCTCCGTGGCTGTTGAAGGTGATTTCGTTGTCTGCCTGGGCGCAGGCAGCATTACCAGTTGGGCGGCGGCGTTGCAGCAAAACCTGCAGACGCTCGACAAGGCAGAAACATGATCAGGCCAAGCGGCACGAATTTGCTGGAAACCAATCCCGAGCTATTCGAAGGTCTGAGCGGACGCGTCAGTGCGGATACACCGATGGACGGTGTGACTTGGTTACAGGTCGGGGGGCCGGCGGAAGTGATGTTTCAGCCAGCCGACCAAGAGGATCTTGCGCGTTTTTTAAAGAGGCTTCCTGCAAAGATTCCGGTTCTGGTCGTCGGCATCGGGTCCAATATTCTGGTCCGCGATGGTGGTATTCCGGGTGTTGTCATTCGTCTGTCGGCCAAGGGCTTCGGGCAGGTCAAACAGGTGTCGGATACGCGCATGGAAGCTGGTGCCGCCTGTCCCGACAAGCGCCTGGCCGCTGCAGCCCATGCTGCCGGGATCGGCGGATTTCATTTCTACCACGGCATTCCCGGCGCCATCGGCGGCGCCTTGCGCATGAATGCAGGAGCCAACGGTACGGAAACCTGCGATCGGGTTGTCGAGATTCACGCGTTTGACCGCAGCGGCAACAGCCATGTGCTTTCCAACGCGGATATGGGCTATGCCTATCGGCACAGCGACGCGTCGCCGGATCTGATTTTTACGCATGCCGTGTTCGAGGGCTACAGAGAAGATCAGGACGTCATCCGCAAGGAGATGGAGGCGGTGCAGCAACATCGCGAAAGCGTCCAGCCGATACGCGAAAAAACAGGTGGATCGACCTTCAAGAACCCGCCGGGCACTTCGGCCTGGAAGGAAATAGACAAAGCCGGTTGCCGCGGATTGATGGTCGGTGCTGCGCAGATGTCACCGATGCACTGCAATTTCATGATCAATACGGGACATGCAACGGCCTATGATCTGGAAGTGCTCGGCGAAACCGTCCGCGCCAGAGTGCTGGAAAATTCCGGTATTCGGCTGGAGTGGGAAATCAAACGGTTGGGCCAGTTCCTGCCGGATCATATAGTGCAGGAATTCCTCGGCCAGATGCTTTGAAGCATGTCATCGCTTCATGGGAATGATGACATGCTTCGATTGTATATTCTCTAAGCCGGATTCGGCCGTTGGTAGCCGGGTGTCGATTGCGAGATTTCGATTTCATCGCTGTTCATTTCGGGCTCTATATCGGCAAACAGCGGGGTGCTGAGGTAGCGCTCTCCGGTATCAGGCAACATGCACAGAACCGTTGAGCCTGCCGGAGCGCTCTCACATACTTTCAAGGCTCCGGCAAAGGTTGCGCCCCCTGAGATGCCCACAAATATGCCTTCGCGGCGCGCCAGATCGCGGCTGCATTTCATGGCATCGGGCCCGCTGATCTTGAGGACGTCGTCAATGAAGTTCTGATTGACCGCATCCTCGGTGATCTTGGGGATGAAATCGGGGCTCCAGCCCTGCATCGGGTGCGGCGTGAATGTCGGATGGCTGCTGGCCGCTGAACCATCGCTGTTTCTTTCCTGATCGATTTTGCTGGACAGCATGGCTGCGCTCTCCGGTTCGCAGACGATGATCTTTGTCTCCGGCCGTTTGTCTGCCAGAACGCTGCCAACACCCTTGAGCGTGCCGCCGGTGCCAAATCCGGTCACCCAGTAATCCAGCGCCTCTCCATCAAAGTCCCGCAGGATTTCCTGGGCCGTGGTGCGTGCATGGGTCTCGGGATTGGCTTCATTTTCGAACTGGCGGGTCAGGAACCAGCCATGCTTTTCTGCCAGTTCCAATGCCTTGCGCACCATGCCCGTGCCTTTTTCGGCGGCCGGGGTCAGGACGACCTTTGCCCCCAGAAAACGCATCAGCTTGCGGCGTTCGACGCTGAAGCTTTCAGCCATGGTGATGACAAGGGGATAGCCCTTTTGTGCGCAAACCATGGCGAGACCGATGCCGGTATTGCCACTGGTGGCCTCGACAACGGTCTGGCCGGGTTTCAGGGCGCCGGATTTTTCCGCGGCCTCGATCACACCCAGCGCCAGCCGGTCCTTGACCGATCCCAGCGGGTTGAAGGCCTCGATCTTGACAAACAGATTGATGCCTTCGGGCGCGAGTTTGTTGATCCGCACGACCGGCGTATTGCCGATCGTTCCGAGAATATTTTCATATTTACCGGCCATGATTGTCAGTCTCCCCAGATTTCCATGATTTTTGCTTGCGTTCATATTGTCTTATCGACTTTACCGCGCAAGCGCATTGTTGCAAAGCTTTGCCGCTGCAGTCTTCGTTCCTATCGACATAGTCGGCGTTATTGTGGACCGCTGAGCATCAGCCCAACTGACCGCCCAGCTCTTCTTCAATATAGATGCGGATGATTTCATCCATTGAATTGTCTGCCGTGAAGCCAAGTTCCAGCGCGCGGGATGTATTGAAATTGCGCGGCCATCCATCGACGATCCGAGTGATTGTCTCGTCGGGTTCATGGCGGATGAGTGCAGCGCGTTCGGGGCCTGCGACACGTTCAAGCGCTTCAATCATTTCTCCCACTGTCACGGGAATTCCCGGCATGGAGAGCGCACGGCGGGCTCCCAGCCTGTTGGTATCCAGGTTTGCAGCATGAATGAGAAATCCTGCAGATCTTTTGGGGCTGGCCATCCAGTGACGCACATCAAGCGAGACGGGCAGAACAGCTTCCTGGCCATTCAGGGGTTCGCGCAGAATATTGGAGAAAAACCCTGATGCCGCCTTGTTTGGCTTGCCCGGTCTTATCACCACTGTGGGCAAGCGAATGGCAATTCCGTCAATAAAGCCCTTGCGGGAATAGTCCATGAGCAACAATTCAGAGCAGGCTTTCTGTACACCATAGGAGGTGAGGGGCGCGCTCAGGAATTCATCGTCTATGGCGTCGGGAAAGGGGGCTCCGAAGACGGCGATGGATGAGGTGAATACAACCTTTGGCCGGTAGTTCTGCTGACGGATTGCTTCGAAAAGGTTGTGCGATCCATTGAGATTGACAGCGTAGCCCTTGTCAAAATCTGTTTCCGCTTCGCCTGAAACAATTGCCGCAAGATTAAAAATGATATCCGGCTTGTGGGCAATGAGGGCATCCACTTCAGAACGCACCGATATATCGGCAGCAGCGGTCGAAACAGCCCAATTGACGGCGTGTTTATCTGCTGCGGGACTTTCGGGCTCGATCACATCGACGAGTGTCATGGCGGTGATTTCTTGTCCGGCCACGGAGCCGGCCTCGCAAAGCTGATCAACGAGTTTGCGCCCGACCATTCCGGCCGCGCCCAGGATAAGCACGTGCATCAATTTCTCCTCTTGCCGATGACCGCAACGAACGGCGACGCAGCGCGCCGAACCGAATTGAAAGATGCAATATGGACTAAATGACCCGCTCTTGCACCCTCTTTATGTACTCTTTTGCCGCCACGTAAATCGTTGATTCGCGGCAACCGGGACTCCGCCATAGATTGGTCGGCAAGCGCATCCACGACGCTTCTGGAGAAGTGAAAGATGCCCACAGACCCGGTCAGACCGGATGAATCCCGCGTCGCAAAAGGCACCGGAGTGGCTGATCCCGTTTCGGGGCTTGTTGATTGGATGATCGATGGCGCGCCGCCCAGCGCCAATGCAAGGGAAATATTCGCCGGCATCTGCGATCGCCTGCTCGAAATGGGGGTGCCGATCGCCCGTTTTGTTCTCTTCATCTACACGTTGCATCCAAATTTGCAGGGACGCAGGTTTCGATGGATCAGAGCTGAGGGGGGGCGAACCGGCCGAGGCAGCGATGGGCACCTTAGCAACCGAAAACTATAGCGCCAATCCGTTGCCCCAGGTGTTCAAACGTCAGTCGGCTGTCAGGCGGCAACTGGAATGCCCGTAATGTCCCCGGGATTATATCATCGTGGAGGAACTGCGCGAGCAGGGCTTCACCGATTATCTTGCGCTGCCGCTGATCTTCACGACCGGCGAAACCAATGCCTGTACCTGGTCTTCAGCCTGCAAGGGCGGCTTCAGCGAACAAGACCTAGACATCCTGAAAAGGATCAATGCGCCGCTGGCGAGTCTGACGGAAACTTATCTCTTGCGCCTGAATGCGGCCAGTTTCCTTTCCGCCTATGTGGGCCGCAACAGTGAACGGCACATTTTGGACGGAAAGGTTCACCGCGGCGATGGAGAACAGATCACCGCAGTCATATTATTTGTCGATCTGAAAGACTTCACTGTGCTTTCAAATGAAACAGACGGCCCCGAACTGGTCGGCCTGCTCAACGGCACCTTTGATCGGATGGTGCCTCCGGTGGTAGCGCGCGGCGGCGAGGTTCTCAAGTTCATGGGGATGGATTTTTCGCGATATTTCCCTATAGCCATGACGCGGACATTGCCGCGACAACCCACGCTGGATTGATGCCGTAACCGAAGGGGCAAAGCGCCAGCCGACGATGACGCCGGTTGCGCATTAGCATTTCGCGCAGAGCTTCACCATGAAACATTCTATCATGGAAATATCGGCGGCGGCGACCGGCTTGATTTCACGGCCATAGACGCGGCGGTCAATTACACGGCCAGGCTTTTTTCCGCGGCATCGCGACTGGAGTGTGACCGTGTTCTGGCGTACGGCCTTGCCCGGTTTGCGTCGTAGCGATGCAAGGTTGCCGGTACGGCGAGGTTGAAGGGGTTTGACGAAGAACAGACCATGTGGACATTCTTATCGGCGCGGCCGGGCAGATACCTTGCCCGCCAAGCCTTACGACGCCCTTCAATACTATATCTCCCAGGTGCACCGATCATTGGGCGTCAATTCGCCCGGTATAGCCATGAAATCTGCCGCATGAGTGCGGCTTCATGTGTGATTGTCGCTCGCCCGGTACATTGAAACCGTCCGACAGCAGCGGGCGGTCTTCATGGAAACCAAGCGGTGTTCAGTCAGGAGGATTTCCTTGTTGCGATGCAGCTACGTCAAATAACTTTGCGGCTTGCCAGGCAGGGAAGGCAATGTTGCTTTTCCTTACGTCATGCCATAGGCGCTTGGCGTAATCCTTAATGTGGTCATTGCGGTGAATTGTATCGACAAAGAGTGAGCAAAGTGGAATCTAGAATGCCCGGAAAAATAGGCGGATGATCTTGATTCGCCTGCAAATACTGCGTCCGTAGAGTGAGAAAAAATCAACTGAATGGATTATAACTCGTTTGACCCTCCCGTCCGTAGCGGCAAATGTCGACCGAGCCAAAATTGCATCAATATCGTGGAGGAAAGACGAATGCTTTCAAGGAATATTTTGTCAGGCGCAATCTGCGCAATAGTGTTGGGCTGTTCAGCGCCTGCCTTTGCTGCAGATGATGCGCTGATCGCAGCAGCAAAAGAAGAGGGGCGCGTGGTCTGGTACACAACGCTGGTGGTCAATCAGGTTGTGAAGCCGATTATCGAAGGCTTTGAGCAAAAGTATGGAATCAAGGTAGATTTCGTCAATGCACCCTGGCAGGAAACCGCGTTCCGGATCATCAACGAAGGTCAGGCAGGCGGTGTGCGAGGCGATATATTCGATTCCCTGCCTGCCTTTGCGTCAGTTGAAGCTGCGGGATTGGTAGCACCTTTCGTTCCTGATTCCATTGCGGAATACGATCCGATCTATGTCGATCCAAATCACCTGTGGACAGCACATATCGTGCAGCCAACCAGCCCTGCGGTGAATACGGAAATGGTGGCGGAAGAAGACCGACCGACGACCTATGAAGATCTTTTGGCTCCGCAGTGGAAGGGTAAAATGGCATGGACCACGTCACCGAGCGCCGGCGGCCCTCCCGGTTTCATCGGCACTGTATTGTCCTCGATGGGCCAGGAGAAGGGGATGGAATATCTACACAAGCTAGCCGATCAGGACATAGCGAATATTCCAAGCAATCAGAGGGTTGTATTGGATCGCGCGGCGTCGGGTGAAAACCCTCTGGTGCTGTCGATCTACAATTACCATGTGCCGATCAGTCAAGGAAAAGGCGCACCGGTCGAATGGCTGAAAATGGAACCGCTGCAGGCCCATGTCGGCGTGGTTGCCTTGCTGAAAGACAGCCCGCACCCTAATGCAGGCAAACTGCTACTTGACTACATCCTGTCCGAAGTAGGTGCGCAGGTGCAGGCGGATGCCGGCTACATACCCACGCATCCCAAAGTGGACGCCAAGTCAAAGAACATCAAGCCGGTGGAGAACTACGAAATCAACCTCGTGACCCCACAGGTGTTCAAAGACAATATCGCCTCTTGGGTTTCGGTCTACGACGAGATTTTCAAGTAGACGGAAAGGTCTTTGCCCAGAGCGCAACTATGCGGCGCTCTGGGTATTTTCATGCCTTTAACTTTTCAAATCCGCGAGTTGGCAATGATACCGAGAAAATCCACACCCAGGCCACCACGTGAGCAGGAGGGGCGTCTCCTGGGTCCAGGAATGGCAGTCTTGCTTGCGATTCTGGTTCTTCCGCCAATTTGGGTATTGGTAAAGACGAGCTTTGCACAAATGAACGCCGGCCTGACAATCGAAGGCTACACATTTGCGCATTACATCAGCCTGATCAGCGGCAGCGATCTGGCTCAGACATCCATTACCTCAATACTGTTTTCCGTCGGGGCAACCATCGTGTCACTGTTATTTGGCGGAATACTGGCATGGATCGTTGTTCGTACCGACGCGCCATTCAAGGCTCTGGCTTTTCTGACGACCATCATTTCGCTCGGCACACCCTACATTCTGTATGTCACCGGCTGGCTCTACCTGCTTGGCCGATCCGGTCCGGTAAACATGGCCTGGCGTTGGGCAACGGGCAGCAATGATGTCGTGTTTCAGGTTAATTCTCTGGCAGGGATGATCCTTGTAGAAGGTTTTCTTTGGTCACCACTTGTGTTTTTGTTGCTTTCTGCTGTTTTTCGTGCCGCAAATGCTGAAATGGAGGAGGCCGCGCGCATGTCAGGCGCGTCGATCGTCGAGACGATCTGGTATATCTCACTGCGGTTGGCCGCCCCGGCAGTCGCCGCGTTGGCGTTGTTTGTATTCATTCGCAATCTCGAAGCGTTCGAGGTTCCCGCGCTGATCGGTATTCCCGGCAATGTCGACGTTCTGACAACTGAAATCTACCATAGCGTAAAACGGATGCCTCCGAATATCGGTTTCGCAAGCGCCTATTCCGTGGTGATGATCCTTTGCATCGCGGTGCTGTTGCACTTTTATAGTCGAATTTCAGCGAAGGCGGAAAAATATGCATCCATCACCGGCAAAGGGTATCGGCCACGTCCGTTTCGACTTGGTTCCTATCGATGGGTGGGTGGCGCCATTGTGTTGTTCAATTTCCTGATTGTTCTGCTGCTTCCCCTGAGCGCCATTCTATGGATGGCACTCACGCCATTCGTCCAGCCGATGCGCTTTTCGGCTCTATCCAATCTGACCGTGGAAAATTTCGAGAACATACTGTCGCAGCCATATTACAGAGAGCTTGCGCTGAATACGGTGATCGTCGCTGCCAGCGTGGCCACAATCGCGATGGTTATCACGCTCTTTGTCGGCTGGACGGTTGCCCGCCGTAAACCGGCGGCGAAGTTATCTGAACAGTTGGTCACGATGCCATTGGTTTTTCCGGGGCTCGTTCTGGGCATTGCAATGCTTCAAATCGCTTTGAAATCACCCATTCCAATTTACGGTACTCTTTGGATCATCATTCTGGGTTTCGTCATTCGCTATATTCCCTATGGAATGCGTTACACTTTTGCCGGCGTTTTGCAGATCCATCCAGAGCTCGAACAGGCGGCATTGGTCTCGGGAGCCAATACCTTTCAGAAAATTTTTCGCATCGTGGCGCCGCTGTTGGCGCCTGCCCTGGCATCGGGATGGATATTTGTTTTTCTGATCGCAACGAAGGAAATGTCCATGCCGCTATTGCTGGCGGGGCCAGGTTCGCAAACCATTCCTGTTGCAATGTTCGATCTGTGGTCGTCGGGGCAAAGCGGAGAAGTTGCAGCATTGGGTTTGTTGTGGGCCATGGTAATGACCGTGCTTTCTTCCGCCTTCTACTTCCTGACCCGCCGCGCATCATCCAACACATTCGGATAAGAGAAGATGAAAATGCAAGATTTTATTGAGCTTAGTGCGCTAAACAAAGTCTATCCCGCGTCAGGATCCGGACCGGTTGGCGGCATTCGCGACATCAACGTTTCCTTGCCGGCAGGCACGTTTTTCACCCTGCTGGGACCCAGCGGCTGCGGAAAGACAACGACGCTGCGATGCATTGCCGGTCTTGAGATGCCTGATAGCGGCAGGATTCGTATCGGTGACCAGGTCATGTTTGATGGCAAATCCGGTTCTGTCGTATCCGCCAACAATCGCAAGATTGGCATGGTCTTTCAGTCCTATGCGATTTGGCCGCACATGTCGGTTTTTGAAAATGTGGCATTCCCGCTGCGGGTGGCAAAGGGGCAGTCCTTTTCGAAAAATGACATAGAAGTTGCGGTGAAGAAGGCGCTAGCAACTGTCAATCTGGAGAATTATGGTGATCGCCCGGCGACCAAGCTTTCAGGGGGTCAGCAACAACGGGTTGCCCTGGCCCGAGCAATTGTGCGAGAGCCGCGCGTGCTGCTCCTCGACGAACCTCTCAGCAATCTGGATGCTTCCTTGCGCGATGAAATGCGAAATGAGCTCCGTCGCCTGCAGCAAAGGATCGGCATCACGACGATCTATGTCACCCACGACCAGACCGAAGCCTTGGAAATGTCCGACACTATTGCCGTCATGCACGCTGGTGAAATTCAGCAGATAGCCGGTCCTCGCGAGATTTATTTTGACCCCGCAACGCAATTCATAGCCGGGTTCGTGGGGTCGAATAACTGGATTGAAACAATGGTCCAAGGGGGCGCGCAGGATGCGCTAAGCGTCAGTTTGCAGGACGGGACGCAATTGACCGGCCGGGCGCGCGAGCCGATAGCCCCCGGCACCAAGGTGCGCTTGTCGGTGCGCCCGGAACGCATCAGGATTGCACCCGGTGGACAGCAGCCGAATAATGGGAACCAAATCAGTGGCGTTGTTCGTCAAAGTGATTTCGTTGGCCAGATGATCCGGTTTTCCGTCGAGGCTGCCGGAGCAATGCTTTCAGTCTATGCGGAAAACGGCTCGGTAATCGGAGTTGGCGACAATGTCACCGTTTCGTTCGAGACCGCTGATACCCTGGTTTTCGCCAATTGAATGCGGGTGGCTTCGATGCGGTCAAGGCCAACAGTTGCAATCAATCTATCCGACCGCCGGAAAGGATATCTCAAAAGCAGCATTCCTGATGCGCGCATTGTGGATACGGCTGCGGATTTCCCCTGGACAGTACCTGCGGAAGCGGCGGTGCTAGTTTCACAGGAAACCGGCTGGTCCGGCGCCCCGGTCGAGGCACCTTCTGGCTGGCCGCACAATTTGGAATGGCTGCATTTGGTGTCTGCAGGGATCGACAGCTATCCGAAATGGATCGTCGATGTTCCGGTCGTCACCTGCGGGCGGCATGTGAATTCCCGCCCTATTGCCGAATATGCCTTGGCGGCAATCCTGAATGCCGAAAAAAATCTCGCTGATGCACGCGTCGTTCAAGCTGAAGACTGGCATGTGCGAGAAATGGGTACGCTCCATCGCAAGACCCTGGGCCTGGTCGGCGTCGGTGCGATTGGAGCGCAGATTGCCAGGTTGGGACAGGCATTCGGCATGCATGTGAAAGCGGTCCGCCGGCGAGCGGCTGCAGATGGCGATCCGTCTATCGAACTCCTGCCTTCATTGCATGACCTGATTTCTCAATCCGACCACTTCGTGATCTGCGCTCCGCTGACAGCTGAAACCTATCATCTGCTGGATTCAGACGTGCTGGCAGCCGCCAGACAAGGCATCCATATCATCAACGTATCGAGAGGTGCGTTGCTTGATGAGAAAGCCCTGTTGGCGGCCCTTTCCGAAGGGGTCGTTGGTCGCGCTACGCTAGATGTTCTGGAGCGTGAACCCCCGTTTCCAGACAATCCGCTGCTATTGCATCCCGCCGTTCATATCACGCCGCATATCTCTTGGATCGGCGGTGATACGGATCAACGTATAGTAAGCCGTGTCACGGATAATTATCTCAGATGGCAAAACGGCGAGCCATTGAAGGACCAGGTGGACAAACTGACTGGCTATTGATCTGCCGGATTTGCTGCCTTGAGGATATGAAATGAACAGTGAAAAATTACGATCACCCGACGCGGGCCGAAAAATGCAACTCTACTGGTCATCGCGCTCACCATTCGTGCGCAAAGTGATGATCTGCGCCCATGAGTGTGGCGTGGCGGATTTGCTTCATTTGAAGCGTGTGGAAGTCGGCTCAAGGAAACTTGACGTTGAGCTGATGCGGCATTGTCCGATAAATCGCATTCCAACGCTTATCCTGGAGAATGGAGAGCCGCTTTATGATTCCGCGGTCATCTGCAGTTATCTTGACCATAGCTTCAATCAAGGTCGCCTAAGTCTGCCGATGGGAGACCGGAACTACTGGATGGAGCGCAGGCTGGAAGCGCTGGGTGACGGAATGATGGACTTCACGACCGGGCGCGTAGCCGAGAAATCGAGAGAGTTTCCGTCTGATGTCCGCCTGGAAATCTGCGCACGGAAATTGGCTTCAGCAATGGACTGGCTTGACGAGCACGCGCCTAACCTAAACCCGAGCGGTTTGACCATAGGCCAAATTGCAGTGGCGTCTGCGCTGTGCCATCTTGATTTCCGCGATGCCGGTTTGAATTGGCGCCAGGGGCGTGATGCACTGAAAACTTGGCATCGCAATATTTGTGAACGAGATTCCGTGCAGAAGACGGCGTTTGAAGATACCTATTGATGTTGTGCGTGATGAGGAATTCCCGGTCATGACTGGAACGAGCCGCCTACCGTCGCTCAAAGCTCTCAAAGCTTTCGAGGCCGCAGGTCGCCTCGGCAGTTTTCTGGCCGCGGCCGAGGAGTTGAGCGTTACACCCGGTGCAATCAGTCGTCAGATCAAGACGCTTGAAGAATCGCTGGATATTCAACTTTTCACACGCGGTCATCGTGAGGTGAAATTGACCGAGGATGCGAACCGTTATCGCGAGGCTCTATCGGAGGCGTTTCGCAACATTCAATCGGCAACCGACATCCTGGTTGACGAGAAGAATAAACGGCCGGTTCGCGTCATGTGTTCGGTCAATATCGCGGTCAGGTGGCTGTTCCCGCGCTTGCCCAGATTTCATATGGATCATCCGGGAAATGACGTGACGATAACAACGCTGCCCAATCCCCAGATACGGAGCTTGAAATTCGGTGAGGCGGATTTGGTAATCCGCATGGGCAATCCCGAATGGCTCAGCACCCAGAATGCGGTTTTTCTGTTTCCGAGCGAATTGATATGTGTCTGCAGCCCCAGACTGATGGAAAACGGCGAAGGCATTCAAACGCTGGAGGACATACACAAGCACAGATTGCTGGTTTCGGAACTCAGGACGGAGAGTTGGGCCAACTGGCTGCGCGCCGGCGGGGCGTCGGCGCCCGATCCCTCCATGTTCCATCGTTACGAGAGTTCGGCGATGTCTTGCGCAGCGGCTGTCGAGGGGCTGGGCCTGGCCTTGAGTGAAAGGGCTCTGGTCAATGAGGAGATCCGCTCCGGACGCCTCTTGTCTCCCCTTGAGCATTCCTTTCGGTCTGATGAAGGCTTCTATCTGCTACTCGCGCGAAAATCGTCCGCTCAGGTCACGCCATTGGTAAAATGGTTGAAGGAAGAGGGTGTAAAAACCACGAAAGCCATGGAGATGAATGTGAATTACGAATGATTTTACCTCACCTCAAATCATGGAAAATCGTTTGACCAAAGTTGCCTAAGGTCACATTTCTTAAGGGATTTCAACAAAACAAAGGACCTGAAGATGGCACCCACCCGTGAGAGAGAAAAGGTCATCGTGACATGCGCAGTTACGGGCGCGGGACTGACCCCTTCAATGTCGCCCTATCTGCCTGTGACACCCGAACAGATCGTGGAGCAAGGAGTGGATGCTGCCAATGCAGGCGCGGCAATATTGCATCTGCATGCCCGGGATCCGAAAGATGGACGACCGACAAATGATGTGGGCGTATGGAAGGAGATTGTTCCCGAACTGCGCAAGAATACGTCTGCAATCATCAATATGTCGGCCTCGCTTGGCGCGACTGCTGAAGATCGTATCTCCGCTGTGCTGGAAATGCGCCCCGAGATTGCGACCGTCATTGTCGGTTCAATGAATTATGGGCGCTTCAAAAAGGCCCAGGACCAGGGCATTGATACATTTATCCATGATTGGGAAAAAGACATGTTCGGCCCAGGCAGTTATGAAGTGGTTACGAACAATACGTTCGCAAAAATTGATCGCATGATTGATATGTTGATTGATGCGGATATCGCGATGGAATTCGAATGCTATGACGTCGGCCACCTTCATATTCTCGACTATCATGTTCGCAGGAAGGGTGGTCTGAAGCGTCCCCTGATCATTCAGTTTCTTACTGGCATTCTGGGCGGGATAACCTCTGCACCCGAACACCTTCTGCACATGAAGCAAACGGCGGAACGGCTGTTCGGATTGGATTCACAAATCTTTATCCATGGGACCGGCCCGGACAATATGCGGGCGGCAACGATGGGCGCTCTATTGGGGACCCATTTGCGGATTGGTCAGGAGGACAATGTCACTGAAAGACCGGGGCGCTTGTTCAAATCGAATGCCGAGCAGGTTGAAAAGATTTCTCGGATTCTCGAGGAATTCAACATCGGCGCGATGGATGCTGCCGAAACTCGTGAATTGTTGGGATTGAACAATCCGGTCAGGGCCTGACATGCTTTACCACCGCCGTATCGGATCCTGCGATATCTATAATATCATTGAGTATGCCGGGCCAACGCATGATCCGAGGATCGTCTTTCCCGACCTGTTGCCGGAAGATATACAGGTCGCCGCGCGCGAACTCGGGGCGGAGCAATATGTTGCGCACATGAACCGGTTCGTCGTCGCGATCCAGATATGGGTATTGCGATGCAATGGCCGCATCGTGGTGATCGACACAGGCGTCGGCAATGGCAAGACGCGGCGGGTGCCGCGGATGAGTGGGTTGAATACACGCACATTGGAGTGGCTGGCAGCGGCAGGCGCTACGGCTGAAACGGTGACGGATGTCGTGAATACCCATTTGCATTCAGATCATGTCGGCTGGAATGTCTGTGAAAACAACGGTGTGCGTGAAGTTACATTTCCCAAGGCGAGGCATTACCTGCCTCGGGCCGATCTCGATCATTTCGGAAAAATATATGATGGTGGTGATCTGCGGGCGAGCGACGGAGCCTTCGCCGACAGCGTGATTCCGGTACTCGATCTCGGCAATGTGGAGATTGTCGATGGACCCGCTGAAATCTGTGATGGCCTGCGCATTGTACCTGCGCATGGCCACACGTCCGGGATGTTCGTCCTGGAATTGGCATCCCTCGGTGAGAAAGGGGTGTTTAGTGCTGATGTTTTCCATAGCCCGATACAGATCATGAGACCTGAGTTGAATACGGCCTTCTGCATTTTGCCGGAGGAGGCCAGAGATACCCGCCGAGCATTTCTGGAGCGGCATGCAGATACGGGTGCCTTGATCATGCCATGTCATTTCGGATTTCCGCATTGCGGGAGAATTGTGAGAGAAAATGAAAGCTTCCGGTTCGTACCCGACATGCCTGTCCTGAGTACCGGCTGAACCGATGCGCTGGGTGGAAGTCAATGGCGTCTCGTTACGTTACAGGCGCACGGGGCAGGGCAGAAGCACGATAGTCTTGTTGCACGAAATAGGTGGAACGCTCGAGTCGTATGACGATGTGTCCGATCTGCTTTCAGGCGACTTCGACGTGTTGCGCTATGATATGCGAGGCGCCGGTCTTTCTGAAAAGCCCAGAATCAGGCTTGTGCTGCAGGATCTGGTGGAAGACCTGGCGGCTCTCATGGATAATCAGGGCATAGAGGCTGCGGTAATTGCCGGCTGTGCAATCGGGGCGACGGTTGCACTTGCCTTTGCGGCGCAATATCCAGGCCGAACGTATTCAGTGCTCGCCATGGCTCCCGCAGCAGGACTTGATGCAGAACGCAAGCCTTTGGCCATATTGCGTGCGCAGGAGATCGAGCAGACAGGTCAGCGCCATACGATCGATTCCCGTCTGAATAAGTCCTACCCGCCGGAACTGAGAACCGACGCCAGGCGCTTCGAGCAGCTCAGATTGCGGCGCCTCGGCGCTGATCCATTCGGAACCGGAGCCATGCTGCGGATGTTGGCCGAGTTGGACTTCCGCCCTGTTCTCTCTCAGGTCAATGTGCCTGTCCTTGTCGTGGCAGGTGAGATGGATGGAGATCGCCCTGTCGAAAATGTCAAGCAAACGGCGGATAGTTTGAAAACCGCTCGCTTCGCGACCTTGCCGTCCGGCCATTTCATGCACGTCCATGCCCCGGAGAAAGTCGCGGCATTCATTCGATCCGAAGCTGCTGCCAAAGGCTCATAGGGCTTTTCGGCACGGCCTGACGACGAGCGTGGGGACGTGGGGCCTATGCCTTGATATGTCCCCGCTCAAAATTTCGCATGGCGCCTTCGTCCATTTATAACAAAAGCGCAGATCAATCGCTGCGGGTCGGTAGGCCGTGCCTGACGATGAATAAAGCCAGAGTCTTGATGATCCCGGGTGCAAGGGCACGCGACGGGTCTGAATAGGTGGCAAAATTTGCCATGAGATCTTCGCTTTCCACCTGTTTGAGCACGTGGTTTGTGTCTTGCAGAACAGTCAGTTTGCCATTTGGCAGGGCAGCCATCAGGCGTTCGGCATCGCGCATTTTTACCTGAAGGTCCCGGTTTCCCTGAAGGACCAGTGTCGGACCGTCATAGGTGGACGCCAGAGCTGCAGGGTCATGGGAGAACAGATCGATCATGTAGCGTTGCAATCCTTCACTGAACAAGGGCTGCAACGCGTGGTGCATGGTGTGCGTGTCGGTTTTGTGGCCTTTCCAGTGAATCGATGATGGACATGGCTTCTTCCAGCACCGCCGCATTGCCGGGGTTTGACTGCAATTGCTCCCGCAAGAGCGTTCCAATTGGTCGTCCCGGCGCTGCGACCAGCAGAAGTCCACATATGTCAGTGGCCGCCTGTGCGGCCTTGAGTGAAACCAGTGCGCCTTCATTGTGTCCAAGCAGCCAGACACATTCAGACCCGGTCGTGGCTTTTGCGACTTCGATCCATGCATGGACATCATCGGCATAGGTTCCGATCGTGACGTCGTTCGGATCATCGATTGCGTTCTGGCTCGCAAACATCCCACGCTTATCAATTCTGATTGTACTGATGCCTCGCTGCGAAAGGCCTTCGGCGAGCAATTTGTACATGTCAGTTCGCCATCCGATGGGGCCGTTGCCGTCCCGATTGATGGGTCAGCTGCCAGGAATGATGAGAACCACGGGGGCGACTGACGGGGCCGCTTCCAGAAAACTGCCCTTCAGCGGCCCTTGCGGCCCGGGCGCCTCAATATTCAATTCTCTTGCGCTTGATGATCCGCTGAAAGCCTGGACGCAGAGCAAAGTCAGCAAAACCAGCAAGCGTGTTCGTGTTTCGGTGACACGCAGGAATCGGGTTTTCATAGCACATGCAGCATCCTGATAAAAAAACTCATGTATATGGCAGTCAGACGTTGCATGCAAAGCAATCCGTGCTCAGGGTAAAATGAAGATTGGCGTGGCTCTCCTGCGCCCGCGCAACGTCAAAGGGCCATGCGTCTGCAGGGTTTCGATTGCTGTCGACGTTTCATCCGGACTTTCAAACCTTGCGGCCTCAACGAGATCAGTGCTGACAATGCAACGGCAATTGATTTCGCGGTTGGCTTTCTCCAGTCGGCTGGCAACATTGACCGTGTCACCCAGAACAGCAAATTCCAGCCGTCTGTTGACGCCGATATCGCCGATGATGACCGGTCCGTAATGCACGCCTATTGCCAGTTTCAATTCGCCTGCATCCGTATCTTTTCTGGCCTGCCGCCATGCTTCGAACGCGGCCACCATTTCAACCGCTGCCGAAAGCGCATTAATGGCATCGCGCCGCGAGGGTTCGGGCGTTCCGAATGTTGCCATCAGGCCATCGCCAATGAATTTGTCGAGGGTGCCGTCGTGCTTGAATATGGTTTCTGCGAGAAGTTGATGGACTTCGCGCAAGACGACAATGGTTTCGCGCGGCGAGCGGGTTTCGGCCCAGGCCGTAAAGGAAATGATATCGGCAAACAAAACTGCGGCATTGTGCTCACGCGGCCGCGATAGCGCATTGGTTCTGGTCGCCAGCATGTCGACCGTCTTTCTGGGGAAATACCGGGCAAGATTGGTTCTTTCACTGGCAAGATCGGCCTGTCGCAGGGCTATGGACCGGGTGCGCTGGACCGCCAGGGCAAGCAAGCCGGCTGTGATCAACAGGACGATGACTTCCTGCATTCTGATGCCAGGATCCACATAAAGCGGATTGCTCCAGGTCCGCATCAATCCGTCGAGATTGCCAATGGCGGGTTCGGTCATTGTAGCGTTTGTTACGCTCACCAGCCACACAACACCGACGAGCCAGCTGACAGCTGCCGACAGGCCGCCCCATAACACCAGGCGAGGTCGGTATAGGTAGGCAAGGCCGGCAAGCAGAACAAAATAGTAGATGAAGGTGCCGAACCGAAAGACAACTGTTGCAGGGTAGTCGAATGGTATCAGTGGATTTGGGTAAAGCAGCGTGAAGGTCAGCAGGATAAAATCGGCCGTGACAAAGGCGTAAATGTGCCAGGGCTTCTTCCAGCTTGCGTGTGCTGCAAGGTAGGAGCCGTAGCCAAGGGCGACGAAGAGAAGCAAAAGGAAATATATATAGAGAAAGCCGGGCCAGGGAGACAGGAACGTTGTCAGAACTGCAATAGCAGCCAGCGACAACAGCCGTCCCTTGAAGGCGGTTTTTTGTGCGGCCCGTTCTTCGGCTTCAAATGACATGTCAGAGGAGGATGCTCCATCAAGATCCTGGTTTTCAGTCATGTGCAATCGCTTTCGGGTCAAACAGAACCTTTGCCGGTGTTCTATAAGAAGGGAATTTTTGGCGCTATTACAAGGTCAGGACAGGCGATATCTCTGCAATGGATCGGCCATGTGGGCGGCATTGCCTTGCGCAAAAGCGCATGAAGAAGCCAAGTGAGGCAGGCGCAAACACGCCGCAGACGACAGCTGTTTTGAACGCAGATGGATGTACAGGATGAAGCCATAGTCTTGAGTGTATTTCTGCCTTTTTGAGGGGTTGTGACTTGCTGATCGGCGGGTCAACACACCCCATTGGAAACGAAATCGATTGACAATTGAGTGCAATATTTATGCAATACCCCGATGAATATTGAACTCGCCAAAACCTTCATTGCGATCGTGTCGACCGGAAGTTTCATCCGCGCATCCGAGCGTCTGAATGTCGCCCAGACAACCGTGAGCGCCCGCATTCACAATCTGGAACACTTGTTGGGACGCGATCTTTTTGTTCGGAGCAAGGGCGGCGCAAGTCTGACGCCGGCGGGTCAACAGTTTCTGCGACACGCGCCAATGTTTATCCAGTTGTGGCAACGCACGCTGCATCAGGTTGCAGTGCCGCCGGGGCGCCGTGCAGTACTGACCGTGGGTAGTGAAGTAAGTCTGGCGCAACCGCTGCTGCTTAACTGGGTTCAATGGATTCGCGAGTCATTGACCGACATAGCCCTTCGGGTTTGTGTCGATGTGCCGAAGGATCTGATCAAGCAGGTCGCATCGGGGGAGGTTGATCTGGCAATCATGTATGCGCCACAACACCTTCCGGGGTTGAAAATCGACCTTCTCTTGGAAGAAGAACTGGTGTTCGTGACGACAGATCCAGAGACACGGTTTCCGGATGGTCCGGACTATATTTACATGGATTGGGGGCCGGAATTTACGCTTCAACATGAAATGAATTTTCCGGATGTTACACCGGATATTCATATGGACCTTGGTCCTCTTGCGCTCAACTACATTCTTTCAGTTGGCGGGGCGGGCTATTTCAGATTGAGCTCGATACAGCCCTATGTCGCAGCTGGCAGGCTGCATCTTGTTCCTGAAATGCCGATGTTCTCCTATCCTGTGTATGCGGTGCAATCGACCATTATTGCCGACAGAGCCGTATCAGACGCAGCCCTGGCCGGACTTCATGCCATCGCAGGTGACAAAATGGAGCCGTCGCACGGGTCTCTTTAATGGTGTCAAACGGTTTCTGTCGCTTTATTCAGCCGTTTGACGTTGGTCAGTCTGTTTCTGTCGCGACCAGCACCCAGTTTTTGTTCAAGGCATTTTTCCTTTTTCGGACCGTCCAGGTATCGATTGCGTTCAACATTTTTTGCGAACCTTGAGGGCAATCATCCGAACCAACATTCTGCGTGGTGACCAGAATGTCGGCTTCAAATCGAACAGTGTATATGGAGCGCGCTTTATCGAAGTCTCTTGCGACAATCTTTGCGTTTGCGAGAGTGACAATATCGAAAGACAGTCTTTCGCCCTTTGTTTTCCTATCTTCGATATGTTCTGAGAACACCGCAAAAACATCAGGGTCAAGAAACCCGACGAGCGCCTCCAGGTTTCCTGATGCATAGTTTACCAGAATGTACTCATACATCTTCACTGCACCGGCCAGAAAATTCTCCTCATCAAGGCCGTTTTGCCTGTTTGTCAGATCAGCCAACCAATGGAAGCTGTGTCCATGGGTTGTTCCATTCCCGTGCGAAAAGAGGTTGAAATTGAAAAATGTCTTCACCCCGGTCCGCTTATGCTGTCGATATGTAACGACCAGATAGGCCCAGTAAATTGCGAAGGTTATGATGGGCCAAAGGCTGGTGCCGTTTTCTGCAGTCTCGGTCATTTGGATACTCCTATCGAATTTCGGCAAGAGTGACGGCTACGGTGTTACTCGATCCGGGGCAGTGATTGAAATTGATGGTATGGCGGTGGCGACGACAGCGTCCATTCCAGGGTGGTTGCGCCGTCGCCCCAGGGATTGTCTTTTGCTGGCCGTCTCATCATGAATGCTTCAGCCACGGTGACGAGAAAGACGATTATGCCAAGCGCAGAAATGTAGGAGCCAATCGAAGACACGAAATTCCACCCGGCAAAGGCATCGGGATAGTCGGCGTAACGGCGTGGCATCCCCGCAATGCCCAGAAAATGCTGCGGAAAAAAGACAATATTGACACCGACAAACATCAGCCAGAAATGGGTCTTGGCGAGGACGGAATTGAAGAGATAGCCAGACATTTTGGGAAACCAGTAATACCAGGCAGCGAAAATGGCGAAGGCCGAGCCAAGCGATAACACGTAGTGGAAATGTGCGACCACATAGTAGGTGTCATGCATTGAACGATCGAGACCGGCACTGGCGACCTGGACGCCCGTTACGCCGCCGATGGTGAACAGAAAAATAAAGCCCATCGCCCATAGCATTGGTGTGCGAAAGGAGATGGACCCGCCCCACATGGTTGCCAGCCAGGAAAACACCTTTACGCCGGTCGGCACCGCAATGACCATTGAGGCGAACATGAAATAACGCTGGGAATCGATCGACAGGCCCACGGCGAACATATGATGCGCCCAGACGATAAAGCCAATCAGACCGATCGCAACCATCGCATAAACCATGCCAAGATAACCGAAGATCGGCTTGCGTGAGAAGGTCGACAGGATGTGGCTGACGATGCCGAATGCCGGCAGAATCATGATGTAGACTTCCGGATGTCCGAAGAACCAGAACAGATGCTGGTAGAGGATCGGATCACCGCCGCCATTGGGAGCAAAAAAGGTGGTGTCAAAATTACGATCCGTCAGAAGCATGGTGACCGCACCTGCAAGCACCGGCAATGCCAGCAGGAGCATGAAGGCGGTGACCAACATGGCCCAGGCAAACAGCGGCATTTTGTGCAGCGTCATGCCCGGTGCGCGCATGTTGAAAATTGTGGTGATGAAGTTGATCGCACCCAGGATCGAGGATGCACCTGACAGGTGTATGGACAGGATGACGAGATCAACGGCCGGTCCGGGCTGCCCGGAGGTGGAATAGGGCGGGTACAAGGTCCACCCGCCTCCATGCCCCAATGTCCCCGGTGCTCCTTCCACAAACATGGAGATGATGAAGAGCAAGAATGACACGATGAGAAGCCACAACGACAAATTGTTGAGGCGCGGAAAAGCCATGTCGGGTGCGCCAATCAGGATCGGCACGAACCAGTTGCCGAAGCCACCGATCAAAGCGGGCATGAGAACGAAAAAAATCATCACCAGCCCATGCGCGCTGACAACAACATTGTAGGTGCCGGGATCGTTGAATATCTGCATGCCCGGTTGCTGAAGCTCCATGCGAATCAAGATCGAAAGCACAGTCCCGAAAAGTCCGGTTATGATTGAGAACAGCAAATAGAGCGTTCCGATATCCTTGTGGTTGGTTGAAAATAACCAACGGACAACAAATTTTGGTTTGTGGTCATCCTTTGAAGTGGTGACATCCCGTGATCTGTCGTGAGCGGTGGCCTTGTCGGACATCGTGAATTTCCTCATACGTCTGCAACACGGCAAAGGTGTTGCCGAAGGTAATTTCAGAAAAAATGAGGCGTGGGGGAGAATAAGGCAAACGGAAAAAAATGTGATTTCAGTGCAATAATATTGCTAGGAGGGATGCATTCAGTACATCTGGAAAAGCGCTCGATTTGCAGCCGCATCGGGATATGACGTGCCTGCGGACAGACATCATGATTTTTGAATTTTGCTCAGGATAGATCACTTTCTTATGCTGCCAAAACAAAGGTGCCACGCACCGTCCTGGCGCTATTTGACAGCACACAGGAAGACAAGGCCAACCGTACGTGCATTTACCGCTATGCGGAGATGGTGCTGAATCATCTTGGCTATCGTCTAGAATATGTAGATATATCGGCGGAACTTCCGTTGCTTTCCGATGTGCTTGATCAAGGCCGAGTGATAACCTGGTTTGATGTGCCGCTCGCTGATACAGACGCCTATCTCGATAGGGTTGTCGGCATGGTCGAATCCGGTGCCCGCTTCGCCATAATGGAGCATCCAGGTATCGAACGGAACCGCCAGGCCAGGACGCGGCATGACCAATTGTTGGCGCTGTTTGGTCTGCAGCTCGAGGGCATGACCCCGATGACCTTTGACAGCAAGGTTCGTTTCCATCGATAGGGCGATGTACACTTTTGAGCGCCGACTTGACCCGATACTTCCCGGTTACCCCAATATCAGGATCAATGATCCAGATGTGATGGCGCATTTGTTGATTGTCCCTGACGGGGAAAAGGGCACCACTATGGGCAGCGCCATCGTGACGACCGGGCCACATGGCGGTTTCGTGCCAAGTGGTTTTGCTCTGTTTGAAGAGCCGGACATTCAGAGGGTCAAGTGGCTGGTCAATCCATTTGCGTTTTTCGAGGGGGAGGGAGAAAGGGAACAGGCGGTTCTGGTCAGTTTTCTCCTGCGGCACGGGCAACATCTGGATGCCTTCGAAAGATCGCGCTTTTGGATGGCCGGGCCATTCAGCCTGGAATTCAAGGCCTTCCTCGTCAACGCCTTCAAAGACGCAGGATGGTCGAAACTGGCGGATCTTCTGCTCAGAGTGGAAGCGACTTCTGATGAAGACAGTTGAACCGTGTTTTAACCCGCGAGCCTTGGTCGGAAAATGTCGGCGAAGAGCCCGTGCTGCCTTTCATGCTCAACCTCAGGTTTCTCGCAGATTGATTCCGGCAAACGCGCTATCTCATTGAACCTAAAGGTTATCTCTTGGAGAATATTGTGTTGTCCTGTACCCGGTGTGGGTACACATAATATATGGGGCCAGCATGGTTGAGGCGCTTTTTCCACCGGGCCAGCGTTGGCGCCCTGATGTGTTTGCTGGCGAAACTTGCAATTGGATAATCAAATTCTGTGGGAAATTTGATTATTTTGGTGTTGAAGAATGTCGCACAAATCAATGGATGCCTTGAAATTGTCGAGTATCGCTAGTATGTGAAGAGCATGCGTATGTATTGAACTTGAGACTGATCGTCCTCTTTTTCGATGCGGGTGCATGAATTAACTCTGCCTGCGCATTTCTATCAGATCATGCATTTATGACCCAGGGCATGCCGGTTGGCACGTGGTTGGGAGACGCCGCAATGGCAGCCCACGGTACCCGTCTGCAATGTTTCACAGATGTGGTGCCTCGATTGAAACGTGTTGAAATAGAAAGTCCAATTTTTTGTCAAATGCTGAAGAAAACCAACCGGTCAAGCCTGAGCGGATAGACGCACGTGCATGGGCCAAAACCCTCGCGCAATATCGTGACCCCAGCAATGGCCGGGGCATCTATGAAATCGCTGTTTCGGTTCTTCCGTTGGTCGCATTGTGGGCAATCACTGCCATGCTGCTGATGCAGGGGTACTGGCTTGCACTTGTCCTGACCCTGCCGGCGGCGGCCTTTCTTGTACGCCTCTTCATGATCCAGCACGATTGCGGTCATGGATCGTTTTTTGGCAGTTCCAGAGCGAACAACTGGACAGGGCGTATTCTCGGCGTTCTGACATTTACGCCCTACAGTGTGTGGCAACGCAACCACGCCTTGCATCACGCGGGATCCGGATGTCTGGATCATCGTGGTTTTGGTGATATTGAAACGCTGACGGTGGATGAATATGCCGCCATGTCGATGCTGGACCGGGCGAAGTATCGCATTTATCGGCATCCGCTGGTGATGTTTGGCATTGGCCCGACTTATCTGTTCATCTTCAAGCACCGCGTGCCAATGGGCATGATGGGGCACGGTTGGCGGCCATGGGCCAGTGCCATGGGGACCAATCTGGCAATTGTTCTGGCGGCTTCTGTCATCATCTGGTTTGTCGGTTTCAAGATTTTTGTGGCGGTCCAGCTGCCCATCATCCTGTTTGCTGCGACGATCGGCGTATGGCTGTTTTTTGTCCAGCATCAGTTCGAAGAAACATCCTGGGAAAGACTGCCGGAATGGAAGCGCCAGGAAGCGGCATTGCACGGCAGTTCGCATTATGATTTGCCCGAGCCTTTGCGGTGGTTTACCGCCAATATCGGGGTTCATCATGTGCACCATCTGTGCAGCCGCATACCCTATTACCGATTGCCCAAAGTATTGCGCAATCACCCGGAGTTGCGTGACGTGAACCGCATGACCCTGCTGGAAAGCCTGCGTGTGATCAGGCTGTCGTTGTGGGATCCAAAGGAACACCGCATGATTTCGTTCCGCGCCTTCAATATGGCCAAATAATACCCTGCGCCTGACAACGGACCGCTTGGTGTTTTGATGATTTCAAAACTGCGGTCCGTTTCTATTGCGGCATTTCCCACTGCATCAAGAGCTGCAAACGCCTTCGGGTTAGCTGAGTGTTGTCAGACTTCCAACAGCCTTTTCAGGCTGCAGTGCCGCCATGGCCAAACACCCGTTGCGCATGCCATATTGATTAAGGAACCCACTTTGGGATAAATCCTGGATCAGAATATGAGCAAATTTCCTGATATGCATAAATTGCCTGACGTGTTGGCGCCTGACGTGTCGGCTTTCCTCTTTGACGGGCACGGCGGCGGACAGGCGATTGCTGTTGATACGTGCGCGACTGCCGTGTTGGAAGACAAGGCTTTTGTCTTCGTCTGGGTGCATGTGCAGCATGATGATCCGGACTCCTATGCCTGGCTTCAGCAATGTGGCGTCGACCAGTTTGTTATTGATGCATTGACAGCTGAAGAGACACGTCCGCGATGCACCGTGCATCAGGATGGCGCCGTGGTTAATCTTCGGGGGATCAACCTCAATCCCGGCGCAGAACCCGAAGACATGATTTCCATTCGTTTCTGGCTGGAGGAGAAGCGGGTGATCGGGGTCTGGGTTCGGCCATTGCTGGCGATCAATGATATTTTCGATTCGATGGAAAGGAATCTGGGGCCCGTCAGTCCCGGAGACCTCATGGCTAAGCTTGCGTTGCGCTTGGCTGACCGGGCTGAACCGACTGTCGCCTCACTCAATGAGCGCATTGATGCGATGGAAGAGCTTGTCATCGACGAGCAGGCGAGGATTGAGCGGGGGCATCTGGCTGAGATACGCCGCGACGCGATCGTCCTGAGGCGTTTCATGTTTCCGCAGCGTGATGCGCTGACGACGCTGGAAATCGAGGATCTGGAATGGCTCACCCAGCGCGACCGCAGCCGGATTCGCGAGGCTGCGGAACGGGTGACGCGGCTGGCTGAAGAACTGGATGCGATACGCGACCGGGCGCAAGTCGTCCATGACCAGATCATGGACAACCGGGCCGAAGCCATGAACCGCAGCATGCTGGTGCTCTCGGTCGTGGCGGTTATCTTTCTGCCTCTGGGGTTTCTGACCGGCTTGCTGGGAATCAACGTTGGGGGCATTCCAGGCGCCAATGATCCGTGGGCTTTCCTTATCGTGTGCGGTTTGCTTCTTCTGGTGGCGGCGCTGCAGATATGGCTTTTCAAACGTGTCGGGATATTGCGTTAAATCCTTGCCAATATTTGCCACTGCATTGGGCCGGTTGTGGTCAATCTTGACCTTGCAACTTAACCGGAATTGCTGCGACATTTTAGACATTTACGGCATTTTTCGTCGTGAAAGCTGGCGCATGCTTGTCAAAAGGTGAGGCGAGGGCGCAATATTGGATTGTGAGGGGAATCACCAGACAGATTGTGGTGGAAGATCGTAACCCGCCGCAAGATCACGATATGGGGATATCGATTTTGCAACCAAAAATTCTGACAACCATGAAAACCTATTCATGGTCATTATTCATTGCCGATTTTCTTGCCGGGCTGACCGTTGCCATGGTGGCGTTGCCGCTGAGCCTGGCCATTGCCATTGCCTCGGGTGCAAACCCTGCCCAGGGGCTTGTGACAGCCATTGTCGGCGGTTTTTTCATATCGCTTCTAGGCGGGAGCCGGGTTCAGATCGGCGGTCCGACGGGCGCCTTCATTGTCGTCGTTTTCATGGTCATCGCCGAACATGGTTATGACGGTCTGGTATTGGCGACCTTCATGGCCGGGATCATCCTGCTGATTGCCGGGTTTTTGCGGGTCGGTAATCTGATTGCCTTCGTTCCCGAAGCGGTTGTGAACGGCTTTACCATCGGTATCGGGATCATTATCGCGACCAGTCAGTTGAAGGATTTTCTGGGACTGTCGATTGATGATGTCCCTGCCGATTTTGTGGAGAAACTGTCTGCGCTTTGGGACGTGCGTGACACTGTCAACCTTTCTGCCTTGCTGGTTGCTCTTGTAACGATGGTCCTGATTGTTGTTTTGCGACGTCTCGCACCCAAGTTTCCGGGGCTTATCGTGGCGGTGGCAATCGGCTCGGCAATGGTGGCCTTTGGGGGATTGTCGGCTGACACGATTGCTTCGCGTTTCGGTGCCTTGCCCAGTCAGTTGCCTGTGCCGCATATACCGGCATTTTCCCTCGAGCGCATGGTTGAACTGATCCCCTCTGCCATCATCATTGCCTTTCTGGCCGGCGTGGAATCGCTTTTGTCCGCGATGGTTGCGGATCGCATGATGCAGGGCCAACACCGCCCGAACGCTGAAGTGATTGCGCAGGGCGTTGCCAATGTCGCCTCATCTCTTTTTGGCGGCATGCCGGCGACCGGGGCCATTGCCCGTACCGCGACAAACATCAGGGCAGGCGGTAAAACTCCGGTGGCAGGAATTGTCCATGCTCTGGTCATTCTGGCATTCATGATGCTGGCGGCGCCCGTTGTCGGCTATCTGGCGCTGCCCGGACTGGCAGCCCTGCTCCTCCTGACGGCCTGGAACATGAGTGAGCCACACAAGTGGAAGTCCTATATGAGCGCGCCTATGTCAGACCGGGTGCTGCTGCTGGTGACGCTGGTCCTGACCGTATTGGTCGACCTGACTGTGGCCATCGGTGTGGGCGTTTCCATAGGCCTGGCCCTGCGCCTGCGAAACCGCAAACGACCGCCAGCCGAATGGGAAACGCCGGATCGCTGAAGGCTCGCTCAAGAGGGAGCGGGCGGCTTTCCGACTCCTGTCACTGGAGCGCCTTCGTCGATTGATCCCGGGGTGTAGGTCATCTGAATGGTGACCTGACCTGAGGGTTCATGGAAGGATACGCCCTCTCGATGGAACCCATAGGCCTCATAGAAGCGACGCCCGATCACATTGTCCCGGAAGACCTCGACTTCCAACGGGCCTTTTTCCGCAAGGGCCTTGTCGACCAATGCCCGGCCAAGCCCGCGCCCGTGATAATGCGGATGGATAAACAGGCCTCCGATGACATTCTCAATCATTGCAATGAAGCCGACAACCCTGCCGTCCACCTCGCATACCCATGTTTCCGCCAAAGCCAGATAGTCATTGCGCACATCATGAGCCTCCTTTTCAAGAAAGGCCTGGCTTAAAAACGGGTGGGCAAGTTCACTGGCAGAACGCCAGGACGCAACCACGTCTTCGGTATCTTCCTGTTCGAATTTCCTGATCATGGTCAGAGATGTCTTTCATATTTCGGACATGGAAATGCCGGGGCACTAGTCCGGTGACAAAATGAAGCAATCGCCGGACGTCTGAAGCCTATCCATAGAATGCCATGCAGGTCGTGTGAACTGCTTCCGGTATATGCGCGCGCCATTTTGTTGTCTTGCCGTTTCACACGATTGACCAAACGCAAAGACAGGTTGTCCAGCGCTGTTATGGTCCCACAATACACCGACAGATGCGAGGCCTGAGTGAATAGCGAAATCCGTAATGAGAGCGCACAGCATGTCACGCTGAAACGAAGCCTGACCTTGCCGCTTTTGACCCTTTACGGGCTGGGTGTGACGATTGGCGCTGGTATTTATGTGCTTGTCGGCGCCACCGCGGCGAAAGCCGGTATCTATGCGCCTGTTTCCTTCCTGATGGCCGCGTGCGTCGTTGCCTTTACCGGTCTTTCCTATTGCGAAATGGGCACACGCTATCCGGTCAGTGCGGGCGAAGCCGCCTATATGCGCCATGGTTTCAATTCCAAAACACTTTCATTGATCGTCGGGCTGATGGTTGTCGCCGTCGGGGTTGTCTCGTCCGCTGCCATATCGATCGGCGCTGCGGCCTATCTGCGGGCCTTCATTCCCCTGTCGCCTGAAGTCCTGACGGCACTGGTAATTGCCGTTCTCGGCCTGGCCGCAATCTGGGGCATTGTCGAATCCGTAACGGTCGCCGCAATCTTCACGCTGATCGAAATTTTTGGTCTGGGACTGGTTGTGTATTTCAGCCTGAAAACCAATCCGGATCTGATCGGTGAACTGGGCAGGCTGGTGCCGCCCTTTGAAAAGGCTGCATGGACCGGCATTGCATCGGCCAGCCTTCTGGCGTTTTTTGCCTTTGTCGGCTTCGAGGATATTGCCAATGTGGCCGAGGAGGTCAAGGACCCGGGCAAGACGCTCCCGCGGGCAACCATACTGACATTGCTGATCGCCACCATCATTTACACAATGATCGTCTCGGTGGTTGTTCTCTCCGTGCCTATGGAAATCCTCAGCAAGTCAGACGCGCCGCTTGGCCTGTTGTTTGCGGGCTCGGGCAGCCGGATCAACATGCTGTTCGGCATCATTGCCAGCATCGCCACGTTCAACGGCGTTCTCATTCAGATGATCATGTCTTCCAGGGTGCTCTACGGTCTTGCGTCGCAGAAAAACCTGCCCGCCGTGATCGCCTATATCAATCCGGTGACACGCACGCCTCTGGTGGCAACAGCGCTTGTCGTCATCCTGGTTCTTGTGCTTGCTTTTTTTCTGCCGATCATGGCACTGGCCGAAATAACCTCGAAGATCGTTCTTGTCGTGTTCATCATGGTCAATCTGGCGCTTTTGCGTCTGAAATGGATTGGGATACCGCCGGGCGACGATGTGTTTCAAGTGCCCTTCTGGATTCCCATTCTCGGGTGCCTGTCGAGTATTCTGCTTTTTCTGGCGGGCAGCCTTTGAAGCGGTTCAGACCTTCAAAACAATGGATCCCGTGGTGCGGCGTGCCTCGAGGTCGCGGTGCGCCTCGGCCGCTTGCCCAAGGTCATAGAGTGTCGGCTCTGCAAGCGTCAGCATGTGCTCTTCCACGGCCTTGAAAAACCGCGTGGCCTGCTGCTCCATCATTGGCCCTGTTTCGGTATAGTGGCCGTAATTGGGACGTGAGAGCGTTGCCGATTTGGTGGCGAAATGTCCGATGTCCCATTCGCCGATCGGCCCGGATGCCTGACCGAAACTGACCAGGTGACCTCGAGTTGCCAAGGCCTCGAACGATTGGGCGAAGGTGTCGCGGCCGATGGCATCATAGACAACATCCGCGCCGCGACCGTTGGAGACCTGCATGACCGTTTCCACAAAATCCGCGCCCCTGCCAATGACGGTCGCATAGGCACCATGCGCTTCGGCAATGGCCGCCTTTTGTGGTGTCGAAACGGTGGCGACAACCCGTGCGCCAAGAGATGTCGCCCATTGGACCAGCATCGAACCAACGCCGCCGGCGGCGGCATGCACCACGGCGACGTCATCGCGCTGCAACGCATAGACATCATGCAAAAGAAAACCGGCGCTGACGCCTTTCAGCAGGCTTGCTGCGGCCGTCTGGGGATCAAGCCATCGGGGCAGCCGGATCACCAGTTCGGCCTCCATGGTGCGAAGGCCGGTATAGGCGCCAACCGGAGCGCAGGCATAGGCAACCGCATCACCGGGCTGCACATGAGTGACACCTTCACCGATGGATTCAACGGTGCCGGCAGCTTCCATGCCGGGAATGCCGGGTGGATCAATCAGGTTGAAATAGCCCGTCCGGCAATAGACATCGATGTAATTAACGCCAATGAAGGATTGCCTGATGCGCACCTGGCCGGGACCGGGTGCCGGGACCTCCACCTGGCGCGGCCTGAGCACTTCGGGTCCGCCATGGGCATCCATCACAATGGCCTGCGTGGTCAGCGTCCCCGCAGCGGAAGGACCTGTGGAAGAGGGGTCATTCCTCCTGATCTGTTGATAGGAGGGTGATGGGCTCGCCCCTTGTTCGTTTTGGTGGTGAACAGAGGCATGTGTCGGGCCTGATCCACCCAGATAGTCTTCCAGTGCCCTGAAGCCTGCCTGATAGATATCCTTTGCCACCAGGGCCACAAGCGCCTGCTTGCGATGGTCTGGCGGCGAGAATGTGCTTTCCCAGGTCCAGAAGGTCTGCCCGGTTTCGGTCACCGGTTTGAGTTTGATTGTCGCCACATAGCCATTGAGGGGGAGCGGCGCTTCCAGCAGGCAATAGGCCAGTTCATGGGCTTCATCATCGAGTTTGATCAATTGCTCGCGCAGCAAGCCGCCATCCGCCAGGGTAAAATTGCGAATGGCGCCGACCGTATCGGCTGGTTGTCCATTTTCAATCTGGCTGGTGGCAATGGCCGGGTGCCAGTCGACATGGCTGTTGAAATTGCGCAAGATATGCCAGACGGCATCGATGGGCGCATTGATTATCGTGCTCTCGTGGACCGTTGCCATTCACTAGCGCCCGAAATGGCGTTTCAACGCATTGAACCCGGCCTGAAACACATGGGTGCCGATCTGCTGGATCAGTTCTGCCTCGCGATCTGCCGGGCAATCGAACCGGGCCTGCCATTCGGCGAATGTCACATTGCCATCGGTGACGGGCGTCAGGGAAAGGGTGGCGATGTAGTTTTCGACGCCCATCGGGCTTTCGAGGATCGCATACATGCAGCTCATGTCGTAATCCGACAGGGCCAGAAGCTGCTCCCGGATACGGCCGCCGTCATTCAGGCTAAAGGCACGGATGCAGCCAACCTTGTCTGACGGCACATTCTGCTCGATGCGGCTTTCGGCGACAAAGGGCGTCCATTGCGGCAAGGCGTTGAAATCACGCACCAATGCCCAGACCGTGTTGGCGTGCGCCGGAATGATGGATGAAACATAGACATGCGTCATATGCGGCAGACCCTTTCGCTGTTACCGGTCGCGATCATCATCATCATTTTGCTCCGGTTTTGCATCGGGTGTTTCTGATTTCTTGTTGCGCACCAGGTTGGACATGTCCTTGGCGTCGCGCAGAACATCCGTCATCCGGCCCATGGAACCGCCCTCGATGCCGATTTCTTTCATCAGATTGTCGATCATCGGTGCCTGAACACGGTAACGCAGAGCTGAATCGATGACTTCATCGGTAACGTTTTTCGAGCCGCCAGCCCCGCCGCCATTCATGCCATCGACATGCAATATCTTGATGCCTTCGATTTTTTCCATTGGCCGTACGCTTTCACGCACGATGCCTTCAAGGCGGGAAAGCAGGTTCTCGCGAATGCGGGCCTGACGGGCGGGTTCGGATAGCACATTCTCAGATTCGTTGAGCGCCTTGCGTCCGGCCGCATCAACCATGTAGCGCTCACCGGCAGCCAGTGCTGCAACCTTCTCTGCTTCCGCATTGGCATTTGCGGTGATCTTCTGTGCCTCTGCATGGCTTTTCGCCGCCTTCATTTCGGCATCTGCCTTGGCGATAATGCGGACCGTTTCGCGCGCCGCTTCTCTTTCTGCCGCTATGACTTCTGTCAGCTTGCGGCGTTCGGCAATTTCGCGTTCGCGGGCAGTGAAGGTCTGTTCTTCTGCCTGTATGGCTTTTGAGCGAACGGCCGAGGCCGCCGCCATGGCCGAGGAACGTTCCTGTGATTTCTTGGAAAGCTCGATGGATTTTTCCATTTCCGCCAGTTCGATCAACCGGTCACGATCAACGCTGATCTGACGGATGTCGCGGTCCTTGATGATTCTGGATTCTTCCACGGCCCGTTCGGTGTTGATGCGGGCGCGTTCCACTTCTTCGGCCATGGCCAGTTCTGCTTCTTCGAAGGCCTGGCGCTTGGCGATCTGCAGGGCTTCAAGCCGGCGTTCCCGCTCAATGCGGATCTCATCGAGAGCACGGTCCTGTGCGACGCGTTCGGCTTCTGTCAATTGCGTCTGAATGATCTCGTTGCGCATTTTTTCGGCTTCGGCCTTGTTCAGTTCCACCGCTTTTTCAGCGACAGAGATTTGCCGTTCAAGCACGAAAATCTCGATGGATTTTTCACGCGCGATTTCCAGTTCCTTCTGTTCCAGATCCCGGCTGATGCGGGCCTTGTCCAGTGCAAGTTCAAGGGCAATCTGCTCGCGTTCTGTCAGTTCACGTGATTTCAGTTCCGCTTCGTCGATGGAGCGACGACGCGAGATCTCGCGGCGTTGGGTTTCTTCCTCGGATTTGATGCGCTCGTCCGTCAGGGAGCGTTCCTGGGCGATCCGTGATTTTTCAACGGCCTCACGCGATGACAATTGCGCCTGTTCCGATTCCTGTTCGCGCAGGGCCCGTTCACGTACAAGATCCGAGCGTTGCGCCGCGCGGCGGACTTCCAGTTCGCGCTCCTGTTCGAGGCGTGCATATTCCTGATCACGGTCGATGTCATAGACCTGTTTCTGGGCCGTCAGGTTCTGGTTGCGGATGTCGACGAGGGTGCGCTGTTCGATCTCGTTGCGCATCTTGCGCCGTCCTTCGATGGCTTCGGTGATCTGCGTCAGGCCTTCAGCATCAAAGGCATTGGAGGGGTCGAAGAATTCCAACCCGGTCTGATCGAGATCCACCACGGCGACGGTTTCCAGATCCAGACCATTGGCAGCAAGCGACTGGGCAGCCAGATCGCGCACATGCTGGGCAAAATCGCCGCGCTGTTCATGCAGTTCCTCCAGGGTCATGCGCGCTGCAATCGTGCGCATGGCGGAGGCGAATTTTCCCTCCAGCAGCGACCGCAGACCGTCTTCCTGCAGGGTGCGGCGGCCCAATGTCTGGGCGGCAGAGGCGACGGCTTCCTTGGTCGCTCCCACGCGGACGAAAAACTCCGCGGCAATGTCCACCCGCATGCGGTTTTTGGTGATCAGCGCCTGTCCATCGCGCCGCGCCACTTCAATGCGCAGGACATTCATGTTCACCGGGGTGATTTCATGCAGTACGGGAATGACAAAGGCGCCGCTGTTGACGACGACCTTCTCGCCCAGAAAACCAGTCCTGACAAAGGCGGTTTCCTTGGTCGAACGGCGGTACAGCCATTGCAGGATGTAAACGGCAATGACCACAACCACGGCAATGCCGATAAGCCAAAGCAACAATGCGCCAACCAACTCACCAGTCATAATTATTCCTCCTGTCACGCTTTATAGGATCAGCGTGTAATCGCTTTGAATTTTTTCGTCTGTTCGGTCAGTGCCCGTTCCGTCGGCAGGCGTTCCATGGAAGACGCGCCGTAGAAACCGTGGCAGTTTTTCGTGTTGTCGAGAATGTATTGTGCATCCTTCGGCTCGGATACCGGTCCACCGTGCACGAGAATGATCACATCGCTGTTGACCTCCAGCGCGGCCTGTGACCATTCGTCGACCAGCGCCGGACACTGTTCGAGGGTCAGCGCCGTACTGGCGCCAATCGATCCGCCGGTCGTCAGACCCAGATGGCAAACAATGATATCCGCGCCGGCGGCGGCCATGGCAGCCGCATCCTGCGCAGAAAAGACATAGGGCGTCGTCAGCATGTCCTTGTCGTGTGCCAGGGCGATCATCTCGATTTCCTGACTGTAGGACATGCCCGTTTCCTCCAGATTGGCCCGGAAGTTACCATCAATCAGGCCCACCGTCGGGAAATTCTGTACACCGGCAAAACCCTGAACCTTCAATTCATCCAGAAACTTGTCGAAAATGCAGAACGGATCGGTGCCGTTTACTCCGGCAAGTACCGGCGTTCTTTTGACGACGGGAATGATCTCATAGCCCATTTCGACCACGACATCATTGGCATTGCCATAGGCCAGAAGACCTGACAGCGAGCCGCGGCCCGCCATGCGGTAGCGACCGGAATTGTAGATGACAATCAGGTCTATGCCGCCGTCCTCTTCACATTTTGCGGAAAGACCGGTGCCAGCGCCGCCACCGACGATGGGAATACGGTCGCGCTTCATCTTTTGAAATTTATCAACCAGTTCGTGTCTTTCAAATCGCGGCATCAGGCGCTCCTCTTGTGAAGCTGGGAAATCGAACGGAAATTGGCCACCACGGCATTGGAAAAAGCCTCATCATTGATATTGGCTTTCACCCGGATGATCTGTCGGCGGGCACTGAGGCGCACGGTTTGTTCAAGGGCATCAAACAGCGCCTTGTCGGCCTGTGGATCATGAAAAGCCTCGCCGGCTTTGTCGAGGCCTGACACCCCTTCTTCGGGGATGAGGAACCTTACTGGGCCTTCCATCTGGTTCAGGCGATTGCCGATCCATTCACCGGCGGCGCGGTTTTCATCAATGGTCGTGCGCATTAGAGTGACGGTCGGGTTGTGAATGACGAAATTGCGGCCATCAAATTTTGCAGGAACGCTATTGCGTGCGCCAAAATTCACCATGTCAAGCGCCCCGAGCGAGCCCACATAGGGCAGGCCGGTCTCAATGGCGGCACCGAACCGGTTTTCATCGGCGGCAAAGACACCACCGACAATCATATCGGCAATTTCCGTTGTCGTGACGTCGATCATGGCGGCCAGCAGGCCAGATGTCCCAAGGGCCTCCATGGCGCGTCCGCCGGTGCCCGTCGCATGGAAGACAAGGCAATCGTAGTCCGCTTCAAGCTGCCGGGTAACAGCCTGCACGCAGGGTGTGGTCAAGCCGAACATGGTCAGGCCGATCGCCGGGCGCGCTGCGGCCATTTTTGCCGCACGCTCCGTGGGTGAGGGCAGTTGGGCGATCATGCCCGCCAGGGCGTGGGTGGCATTGGCCAGCACCTGCTCGGTGATCGAATTGAGACCCTGAACATCGGCGACCGAATGGAACATGTTGATATCGGTTGCGCCGACATAGGGGCGGGTGTCGCTTGCGGCAACGGTTGAAACCATCACCTTTGGAATGCCGACCGGCAGGCTGCGCATGCCGGCGGTGGCCAGTGTGGTGCCGCCGGAACCACCGGCCGAAATGACGCCACCAATCTGGCGCTCCTGCGCCATCCATCGTGCAAAGGCTTCTGCCATGGCCGATACGGCCTCACCGCGATCATGGCTGAAGACCCCATTGGTGCCGCCCGGATGCATGCTGGCGACCTGCATCGGCGTGACATCGCAGCGCGACGGCTTGCCGGATGTGGAAAGATCGACGGTTTTGTCCGGGATTCCCAGCGCCTTCAATTTGTCACGGATGAAATTGAGTTCAGGCCCCTTGGTGTCAAAGGTGCCGACAACCAGTGCGGTTTTGCCAATGCGCTCGGAAAAGGGGATTGCGAAAATACGGGTCGCGGGCGCTTCGGCTTCCTGCCTGCGCCAGGTGTCGGCGCGCAGCTGGTTTGCCGGCAGACTCCAGCGGTTGGGCAATGCATTGGCCAATTGCAGGTTGCCTCTGGATGCATCGCTGTTTGCGGCATCGCGTTGCACTGCAAAGACTTCCGCCATCAGCGCTTCCTGAGAGACCTCACCCATCTCCTCCGGTGGTGCGATGTCGTCCTCATGGCGGCCAACGCCCAGCAGACGTTGCTGCAGGTCACGGTCGCCAGCCAAAGTGTCGGCATCCATGATGCGGTTGACGCGGCCATTGACCATGATGGCCACCTTGTCGGACACGGAAGTTGCTACGCCGATATTCTGCTCGATGACCAGCACCGACATGTCGCCCTCACGCCCGAGCTGCACCAGCATGGCTTCGACCTGATCGACAATCACCGGGGCCAGGCCCTCGGTGGGCTCATCCATCACCAGCAACCGGGGATTGCTGAGCAGCGCACGCGAAATGGCCAGCATCTGCTGTTCACCGCCGGAAAGCTGCGAGCCACCATTGTTGCGCCGTTCATGCAACCTTGGAAAGGTCTGGTACAGGCGCTCAACGGTCCAGGCGGCTTCGGGATCAGGCGATGCCGCCAAACGCAGATGTTCATCGACGCTGAGGCTGGGCCAGAGGCGACGCCCCTGCGGCACATAGCCGACACCGGCTCGGTGAATGATGTGCGGTTCGAGCTTGGACACTTCCCGGCCAAAAACACGCATGCTGCCGGAGCGGATGCGCTTGAGGCCGACAATTGCATTGCACAGGGTGGTCTTGCCCATGCCGTTGCGACCCACCACCGACATGATGCCCGATTGCAGTTCCAGGGAAACGCCCTGCAGGACGTGGGCTTCGCCGTAATAGACGTGCAGGTCGTCCACGCTCAGTGCGGCTTTGGCCATTGGTGCGGCTTTGGTCATTGGTGCCGATTTGTCAGCCATGACCACCTCCAAGATAGATTTCCTGGACCTGCGGATCGTTTTCTATTTCTTCGGGCGTGCCTTCCTTGAACAATTTGCCATTGTGCATCATCGACACATATTCCGATACGCGCAGCGCCACGTCGAGGTCATGTTCGATGATGATGTAGCCGATATGGGCGGGCAGGGCGTTGAGGATTTCGATCAGGTCGCGGCGCTCGGTCGGCGACAGCCCGGCAGCCGGTTCGTCAAACAGGATGAAACGTGGCGCGCCGCCAAGGGCCATGGCAATTTCAAGCTGTCTTTGCTGGCCGTGCGAAAGATTGGAGACCGGCGTGTCGCGCACGGATTCCAGATGGACGGCATGGAGGATCGATTCCGCCTGCATCCTATTGGCGTCGGATGGTTTTGGCCGGACCAGCGAGTAGCGTTTGCGTGATACGCCGCGGCAGGCCAGATAGATGTTGTCCAGAACGCTCAGGCCGCCGAACAATTGCGATATCTGGTAGGTGCGCCTCAGTCCGCGGCGAATACGCTCATGCGGCGGCAGATCGGTGATGTCTTCGCCGAAGAACTTGATGCGGCCTTCGGTGGGCAGGAAATCGCCGGTAATGGCATTGAACAGGGTCGTCTTGCCGGCCCCGTTGGAGCCGAGGACCGCGCGCCGTTCACCGGCCGCGATCCTCATGTTGATGCCGGTCAGGGCGACCAGTGCACCGAAATGCCGGGCAACGCTGTCAAGCTCGAGTGCATAGGCACCGGAGTCCTGAAGTCTGGATGCTGCAACATTTGCGGTCACTTTATGTCTCCTGATCGGTTGATGTAACGGTTATGGACAGCTTGGGTTTTCGCGGCTGACCGCACCCAGTGCGAGGAATTCCGCTTCATCAATGCCCAGGGTCTGGTTGACCTGCGGAACAACCTTGATGAGCTTGTTCAACAGATTGCCATCGGGACCTTCGGTCACTTCCGTCAGGTAAATATCGGCAATCGCATTACGGTTCTTGTCAAGCGATACCTTGCCTGTCGGTGTTTCGAACGACAGCGAGCTCAAGACCTTGCGGAAGTTCGCACCGTCATCATCCAGTTTGCCGCCGGTTTCCTCAAGCGCCAGCAAGGCCGCTTTCATGCCGATGTAATAGGCGTGCGCGAACAATGATGGCGAAGGAAATGCGCCCTCCTGCTTTTTATAGGCTTCGACGAAGGCATTCCATTCCGGCGTATCATTGGTGTCGGCTGTCGGACCGGCAGCCGGTGTGCCGATCAGCACATCACGCAAACGGCCCTTGGAAGTCAGCACCGTCTGGTCAACGGTGATCGAGCCACCGATCAGGGGTGCTTCACCGCCGGACTGCTGGAACTGCGTCAGGAAGTTGACGGCATCGGCGCCGCCAAGCGCCACATAGACCGCATCGACATCATCAGGGATGGCGGCGATGACGGATGAATAATCCTTGTTGCCAATGGGCACCCAGGATTTCGAAGGCACCTTGCCACCGGCCTTGCAGAATTCGGCCATGAAACCAAAAACCTGCGTGTAGGGGAAGGAATAGTCTTCTGCCACGACGGCAACATTCTTGTAGCCCTTTTCATTGTAGGCATAGGTTCCAAGACCAGCCATCCATTGTGCGCCATCGGTTGAAAAGCGGAAGAAGTTTTCCGCCGGGTCGCGCAGGGTTGTGTCCTGTGCTGCCGATGAGCCGTTGATGAAGGTCACGCCCGGCTGGGTCTTGGCATAATCCTTGACGGCAATGCCCTCGTCACCCGACAGTGGACCGACGAGGATTTTCACACCATCCTGCTCCACCAGTTTGCGCGCAGCGCGAATGGCACTGTCAGGTGATGCATCGGATGAACCACGGACAACGACAATCTTGTTGCCGGCGGCCATGCCTCCGACTTCGTCGAGGGCAGTCAGTGCGCCGCGTTCGCCATCTTCTCCAAGTACGGTGAAGGCGCCTTCAAATGTGGCGAGAACACCGATCTTTATATCCTCGGCCTGGGCAACGGCCATGGCCGGTGCAGTCAATCCGGTGGCCAGCGCGAGTGCCAGCAATGTGCGTCTGTGAATTCTCATTGGTACCTCCCAAGTTGATTTAGTTCTTTTCCCAACGTCCGCTCTTCATTGACGCGAACGCAAGTCCTCCTGTGCCAGGCGCTGCCGAAGCTGCCCCCAAAGCCCAAGAATTCCGTCTGGCGAAAAGAAAACGATCGCCAGAAAAAATACACCGATCAATGTGTTGAAGCGCTCTGCTCCAACGATATCGATGGCAAATGTTTGCATGAGCACCACCATGACCGCACCGACGAACGGGCCGATCGGGTGCTTCAATCCGCCGATGACGGCAATGATCAATACGTTGATGGCGGCGGCGACATTGATGGTTCCGGGCGAAATGCGCCCGTTGAACCAGACCAGCAGCACACCGGCCAGACCGGCAATCAGGCCTGCATAGAACCAGGCGACCACCTTGTGTGCGGTCACGTCAAAGCCGATGGCGCGCATGCGGCGCGGGTTATCGCGGATGGCCTGCAGGGTGAGGCCGAAGGTGGAGCGCGCTGCATAGAGCACGGCGGCATAGGACAGGGTCGCTGCCACCAGGCACATATAATAGAAGGGCACGGGATCGCGAAAGTTCACGCCGAAAACGATGGGTGCGCGCAGGCCGGTATAGCCGGGAAAACCATTGAACAGCGTGTAGTTCTGGCGCACGAAATAGAAGGCTGCCGTGGCCACCGCGAGGGTGATCATGATCGTGTAGATGCCCTCTGTGCGGACCGAAACCCAGCCAATCAGGGCCGAACTCGTGGCTGCAAAAAACAGCGCCAGCGGCATGACAAGCCACCAGGGCCAGCCAAAGCCCAAAATGTTGGAATTGTTTTCGCCGAAAATGGCCACCGTGTAACCGGCGACGCCGGCGAAGGATATCTGGGCAAGGCTGACCATGCCGCCATAGCCGGCAAGCAGGCTCAAGGAGAGCGCCAGCATGCCGAAAATAAGCGAATAGCCACCGATCTGGGTGAGGAAAAAGTCTGAGGAAACAAGCGGATAGGCCAGCAGCAGGGCGGCCAGCACCAGGTGTCCGGTGCCGATGCGCGCCAGCAAATTCCTGGTAGGTGTTGCGGGGTCCTGGGTGACATGGGCATTCATTGCGATTTCCCCATGATGCCCTGCGGCCGGATGGCCAGCGTCACCACCATGATGACAAAGGTCAGCACAACGCCATAGGTGGGGAAATAGACCAGTCCGATCTGCTCGGCGAGACCGATGATCAGGGCGCCGATGGCGGCGCCGGTGATTGATCCCATGCCGCCGACAATGACCACGACAAGCGATGCCAGCAGGTAGCGCACATCTTCACCGGGCGCCACGGAAAGGGCAGAGCCGCCAATGACCCCGGCAAGCCCGGCCAGTCCCGCGCCAATGGCAAAGACCACGGCAAATATCAGATGCACATTGGTGCCGGATGCCGACAGCATTTCACGGTCATCCACACCGGCGCGGATCATCATGCCGACGCGGGTCTTGTTGAGCATCAGCCACAGGCCTATGCCGATCACGATGGCCAATGCCAGAACAACCAGGCGGAAAAACGGGTAGGACAGAAGCACAATCGAACCGTTGGAGCGCACGGCCGTGACGATGGGCAATTTGATCGCGCCGGCCAGCCAGTCTGGAATGAGTATCTGATAGGTGCCGCCGGTCCAAACCGCCAGCATCAGGTCTGCGGCGATGATCGAAATGCCGATGGTCACCAGAGTCTGGCGCAGATCATCCCCCTCCAGCCGGCGAAAGACCACCACTTGCATCAACAGACCGACCACCGACAAAATGAGAAAGGCGCCAAGCACGCCCAGCAGCCAGTAGCCGGTGCGATCGGCGATCTCATAACCGATATAGGCCCCCAACAGGTAGAGCGAGCCATGGGCCAGATTGACGTTGCGCATCAATCCGAAAACCAGGGTAAAACCGCTGGCGACGAGGAAATAGAGGCCGGCGAGGGTCAGACCGTTCAGGCAGGCGCTGAGAAAGGCCTTTTTTGACAGAAGGATATTCTTGACCCATTCGGGCCAGTCGGCAAAGACAAGCCAGATGAACAGGGCTGCCAGAACCAGCCAGAACAGGCCCCAGACCTGACGCCGGGTGATGCCGGTGCCGGGTGAACCCGGAGCGGAGCCGGGGGGCGTTTTTGGCGCGTCGGCAATGCTCATGCTGTCAGACGCCGCCTTGCTTCATTGACCTTTGGCGCCTTGTGGAATTTGCCGTCTTTCATGATCGCCATGATGCGCTTCTGATCCTGCAGGATGCGCACATCGGCAAGCGGGTCGCCGTCGATCAGCAGAATGTCGGCCAGGTAGCCCTCCTTGATCAGGCCCAGTTCGTCTTCCATCAGCATCATGTGCCCGCCATATTTGGTGGCGGCCTGAATGGCTTCCATGGGCGAGAACCCGAGCATTTCGACGAAGGTCTGAATGTCCTTGGCGTTGGTGCCCTGGGGTGTCCAGGCAAACCCATAATCCCCGCCGATGCAGATGCGGATGCCGCGACGGTGCATTTTCTTCATCGCATCGATACACATGGCCAGTTCGCGCTCATACTCCATCGACAGCGGCGAGCCCGGCTTGATGCCCCATTCTTCCGCATGGCGCGCCGTGTTGATAAGCCAGGCAATGCCGGGGGCGACCATGTGGTGCTCCTTGGCAGCCTCGAGCATGTCGAGGCCTTCCTCATCGCAGAAGGACGCATGATAGATATTGCGGATACCGTGCCGGATACATTGCTTGATGGAACCGGAGGAGCGCGCATGGGCAGACAGGACCTTGTTGCGGCAACGCGCCTCCTGTGCGGCCATGGCCACTTCTTCCTCAGACATGGGCGTTTCTTCGGCGCCCATGCCGGTGATGGATTCACCCGACAGGTTGAGCTTGATTGAATCGACGCCATATTTGATCAGCTGGCGCACGGTGCGGCGCACTTCTTCCGGGCCGGAGACGACCAGGCCAAGGTTGAGGCCTTCATGCGGGATATGGGAGGGGGCGGCATCGCCCAGCCCGCCAACCGTGGTGATCTCGGGGCCGGCCGCCAGATAGCGCGGTCCGGGAAAACGCCCCTCGTTGATGAAGCGCTTGGCAACGACGTCGAGCCTCGGCTTGGCGGCGGCCGCACCACGCCCGGCCGTGAAACCGGCATCAATCACCAGTTTGGCCATCTCCATGGTGACCAGCATATGCTCTTCCAGTTCCATCATCTGGATCGGATCAATGCCCGGCGCATTGTTCCAGGACAGATGCAGATGGGCGTCGATCATGCCCGGCATCAGCGTTGCGCCCATGCCGTCAATGACCGTGGCGCCGCCCGATGTCATGGGCCGCCATCACCCAAATTCCCGCATAGCTCCCGATTTGATCCGGTTGCCCTGCACCAGAACTTCGCCGGTAAAGGGATTTTCTCCGGTTGCATCCAGCACGCGCACATTGGTGAACAACGTCGAACTGTTGCTGTTCCAACCATTGATATCATCGGCCATAAGGTTCTCCCTGCTTCTGTTCGGCTGCAGCCTTGCGCTGCCTGCCGCCGCTAGATCGCAATCTTGCGGACAAATTCATTCAGTAGCCGCGCGCATTCAGCGGGTTTTTCAATCGGCGCCCAATGGCCGCAATCATTGAGGACGACGGCGCTGCCCTGCTTGACCGTTTCTGCCAATTGTTGCGCAACGCTGGGCGGGCCGACGCCATCCTGATCGCCTGTGACAACGAGAACCGGGCAGGCAATGGCGGCAAGATCCGTTCCGCTTGCGCCTGCAAGGGCCTCGCAGGATTTTGCAAAGCCCTCGGCATCCTGACGCATGTGGCTTTCGCGAACGAAGGCAAAGGCCACGGGCGATTGCTGCTGCGCGTTGGCGGCAAGACTGACGGGCGTCACCTGATCGGCAATGGTGCACATGCCTTCCTGACGCGCCAGCGCGGCACGGGCACGCAGGCGCTCACGCGCTGCATCGGCAGGCTCTATGATTGGTCCGAACAGAGCAAGGCTTGCGGCCAGGCGCGGATGCATGACGGCCAGATGCTGGGCGATGAGTGTGCCGAAGGAATGGCCAACGATATGGGCACGTTCCACTCCCAGCTCGGCAAGGTTGCGGGCAAGTGCCTGCGCCAGCGAAACGATATCGATTTTTCCGCCAGGCGTGGGTGAACGTCCGGCTCCCGGCAGATCCGGGCGGATGAGCCGAAAACCTGCCAGTGAAGGCACGAGCGCCTGCCAGCTGTTGGATGTTCCACCCAGTCCGTGCAGCATGACGATTGGCATGCCGTCACCCGCAGTTTCCACCATCATGTCCTTGAAACGGATTGATGTCATGAGGGGCGCTCTTCACATTGATTTTCGAGGCTTCCGATCACGTCAATTTCGACGCGGACCACGTCACCGTGCCGCAGATAGCGCGGCGGGTCAAATCCGATGCCGACGCCGGCGGGTGTTCCTGTGGCGATGATATCGCCCGGCAGCAACGTGATGCCGGCCGACAGGGTTTCGATAATGGTTGGAACATCGAAGATCAGATCGCGCGTATTGGCCTGCTGGCGTATTTCACCGTTCACCACGCAGCGGATCTCGGTATCGCCGATATCGAGTTCGTCCCGTGTGACGGCAAAGGGGCCCATGGGGCAGAAGGTGTCTTGCGATTTGCCAATCAGCCATTGGCTGTATTTTCCCTGCAGATCGCGAGCCGTCACATCATTGACGAGCGTATAGCCCCAGACATGGTTCATCGCGTCCGCTTTTGAAATCGACCGCCCGCCGGTGCCGATGATGACAGCCAGTTCCGCCTCATAGTCAATGGCTGCGGAAACCGTCGGGTCGATGATGATCTTCTCACCATGGGCAATGACGGTTTCGGGCACCTTGGAAAAGATGATCGGCGCCTTGGGGACGGTTGAAGCTGCTGCGCTGGAATCAAAGCCGCTATTGGAAAATTCGTGCGCGTGGTCGAGGTAATTCTTGCCGACGCAGAAGATATTGCGCCCTGGCCTTGGAAAGGGTGCTTCCAATGTGACCTCATGTGCCGGAATCGGCGAAGAGACATCGGCAATTTCGGCGTCAGACATGCCGATCAGCGCCGCAACGCCCTTGGCTGCCCGTTCTGTCGACATGTTGATGGGGTGGAAATTGGCGCCATCTGCGCTTACCATCCCCACACGTCTTTCTCCGGATATCGAAAAAGCCGCAAAACGCATGATGCCTCCCAGCGATCTGGTTCATTTAACTGAACCAATGTATTTTATAGTGGACCAATTATTATGTGCCTGAATAAACGAGTCAACAGCTTTTCGTGGAAAAACACGGAAATATGCCAATTCCAACTTGAAATCGCGATTGATTTAGAGTAATTGGCTCATCATTGGTTCACAATAGAAGCGCCATCATGCCCAAACAAATTGCCAGTGAAGTCGAAAAATCCCTGCGCCAGCGTATTGCGGCCGGGGAGTGGTCGCACGACGGGCAATTGCCTGCCGAACGCGATATCGCAACGGAATACGCGGTGGCGCGCAACACGGCACGGCGCGCCATCAATGCGCTTGTTGATGAGGGTGTCCTTTCCCGCCATGTTGGCCGTGGCACCTTTGTGCGTCCTGCCGATGAAGTGGACATGAATGACATACTCCAGCGCGTCACCGGCGTATCGCCCACCGATATGATGACCGTGCGTCGTCTGGTCGAGCCGCAGGCAGCGGCCATTGCCGTGACTATGGCGAGCGCCTCGGATATTGATGCGATTGTCGAAGCCCATGAGATGGCAAAGGCGGAAAGAGACCCGGCAAAATTCGAATATTGGGATGCGCAGATCCACCATCGTATCTTCAAGGCAGCGCGCAATGAGTTGCTCATGAGCCTGCATGACATCCTGCGGGTGATCCGCAACCGCGATCCCTGGATAGAATTGAAGAGAAAGAGGTTTTCCGAGGAGCGGCGCCTGGGCTATTGCGCCCAGCACGAAGACATCGTGCGCATGCTCAAGGTCCGCGACGCCGCAGGCGCCTCGGACGCCATGCTTGTGCACATGAATGCGATCGAGATGAACCTGTTTGGGCGGTTGAATTAGAACGGCCTGCTTGTCTCAAAGAGATAGCGGCAATTCCAGATGTTGTGCATAAATCATGTCGCGATGTTCGATCAGAGCCGGATGCAGTGCGGCTTTGGTTTCCGCGTCCAGCGTCTCGAATGCCGCACGCGTGCTGGCGCGCATTTCGCATTGTTCCTGGGGCAGGGGTCTGAACAGGGCCATGATTGTGGCACTATAGATATCCGCTGCTGACAGGCTATGGCCGACGTAATAGCTGCTGCCCGCCTCACGCTGCACAGCCAGGCGACCCGCCAGCATGCGCAGCAACGATGCGACGCGCACTTCATTGGCCGGTTTCGTGTCGGGGCGGTGACCGTATTTTGCGGCCAGGTATTTTGCCACAGGTTCCTTGAAACCGCCGGTGCCCTGCAGTCCGGCTTGCACCAATTGCAGGCGGCGCGACCATCCAAGGCCTTCTTCACCCAAAAGCTCATGCGCCAGCCCCATGACAAGGGCGCGGTCTGCGGGATTTGCGGGCAGCAGGGAGGGGGTCGGCGCCAGTCGCTCGGTCAGCAGCAATATTTCAGCCCAGCCGGAACGGGGTTTCTCATTGTTGTAAAAAGCAACCGGCCCGCCTTGCTGGCCTGCCCACGCTGACAAAACCTCGCTTCCATGGTCCAGACGCACCGCCGACCAATCGATTTTTTTGATATGCAACAGGCCCTTGGCCGCTTCGCCCCACGGGCTTGGCGTTCCGCCGATGACGACCATGCGCAGGCCGTCGCGCTGCATCGCCTCTTCCACACTGATATATTCAAATGCCATTGATGATTCCTTCCAGCGGTTTTCTCACGGGTCTGGCTCTGCGCAGTCAGGCTAGCGTTTCCCGGCTGACATTTCGCACATCCTTGCCAGATATTGCCCGGAATGCAATCCACACACGATCGCGTCGAAAAAACAGACGGCGGTCCGCGCGGAATAGGGGTCGCAGACCCAAAAGCAACGCCTTTCCGGCTTTTGCACGACAGAGCGGGGCCAACCGTTACCGTGATTGCCGTGCCAACCTGACACGAGGCTGAAAATATTACGTCCAGTTGTGGATATTGTTACGCATGATCATTCCAGCCTGAACCACCTCTGCCACCATGGCGTGGAGGAAGATCGGGCAAGTCTCATGGGCAGACGCTTCTGAGGCGAGCGTTTCATGGACAAAGATTCCGTTTGGAGACCATACATTCTAATGTATGTCAGCTGCCCGAAGGACGATCATTGAATTTCGATCCCGGGAATAGGCTTTCAGCGCCACACGCTCGATCGCCGAGCGTGCTGCATCGAATGCTTCGAGATATCCGGCTTCAGTGCGAACCAGATTTTTTGTGGTTTTTGCCAATGCATCGATTTCGACAAAGAAGGCAATCTGAAACATGCCGTCATGGCCGATGAAACGAATGCGATCCAGCGCATCGTCGTAGCTGCGGCTTGGGTTTGGAAAGGTCAATGACATTGCTGGAAATCCCCTATGGGCTTTGATCGGGTTGGTAAAATGGATGCGCTTGACCGGTGATCATCCGGCTGCACAAAGGTCTTTGTGACAAATGGCGAGGTCATGGCGCGCAGCAAGGCGCTGTAATTGAGCTGGAAGCCTATTTCGCTGCCCACCGTTACCTTGCATTTGCTGGTGTCCAAAATGAGATGGTCGCTGCTTGCCCCGAGGATTTCGATGTCCTGCAGCGGCGTCAGGCCGGCAGGATCGACATCCTGGCGACCGATGGCCAAAAGGGTCTGGTTGATCGGGCCACGGTCGGTGATCTCCGGCGTGGCGCCAAAGGCCGATTGGGCGATTGCGCCCCAGGGCCGTGACGGTTTGTCTTTCGATTCGATGGCTTCGGCGACCAGAGTGATGGCATCGGTATGCAGGCCGGTGATCGGCCGTCTGTGCAGCGGATCCAGCCCAAGCAAAATCGCCTCGCCGAGACGCAAATCATTGATGCGGCCAATGTCGGCGCCATCGAGCGCCCATTGCAGATTGCTGGAATTGCCGCCGGATACCAGGCTGATGACCGCGCCATATCGGCTGTCCAGACTATCTGCCAAACGGGACAATTCGCCCATGTTTTGCGCGTCGGGTACCACGCCGCTGCGACAGGCGAGGTTGGTGCCGATGCCTTTGAAGTCGATATTGGGCAGAAGCAGCGTTTCGCGCACCATGGCGTCCAGATCGTCCGGCATGACGCCTTCACGCAGGTCACCCAGTTCCACCATAAGCACCACGGCGTGCCTGCGCCCGGCCTTGCACGCGGCCTGAGACAGAGCGCGGATCACGCTGAGTTCCGTGTTGAAACTGGTGTCAGCCTGCGCCACGACGCGGTCAACCTGACTTGGCATGGGAGCGCGCATGAGTGTCATGGGTGCCCTGATGCCGGCGCGGCGCATGGTTTCGATGTTTTCAATGCGGGAATCACCAAGTCCACCAACGCCTGCTTTCAGCAGGACATTGGCAAGGCATGGGTCCCCCAGACAGGCCTTGGTTATTCCGGTGACGGAGATACCAGGCCTGCGCAGTCGTGCGACCAGGGTCGCGGCATTATGGCGGATCTTTGCCAGATCAATGTCCAGCCTTGGTGTGCTCACTGCACGATCGCACCCGGTTTTCTTTTCAGTTGCGGGAACGAGGAGAGCACCATGGCCACCAGAAGTTCCGTGGGACGCGTCAGCGCATCGGTGACCGGAATGCCGAGTTCGCCCTCATAGGACATGATGGCCGTGCTGACTTGCGTATCGCTCATATTCTCGTGATTGATCGTCAGTCCGATGACCTTGGTATCGGCGAAAGCGCTGATGAGATCGATTTCCGAACGGGGCGTGGGCATTTCCATCTGCTCGAAATCGCACCGGTGCTTGCGGTTTGGTGCGTGCTGCAAGATGACTCCATCGGGAGCGCTGCCCCGCAGGATGAAAGCTGTGGTGCAAAAGGCAGGATGGCTGAGGGCGCCCTGACCTTCGATGATGATCACGTCCGGATTTTCGCCTTCAAAGGCCTCGATGATCGTTGCTTCGAGTTCACCGGCGCAAAATTGCGAGGGCACGGCGTCCATGGCCAAACCATGACGGGCGCCCTGGATCAGTCCGGTCTGACCGGTTGTCACCAGGACAGCCTTGACGCCACTCTCATTGAGCGCGCGGGTCAGAATGCTGGCTGTGGTGCGCTTGCCGATGGCACAGTCGGTGCCCAATACAGCGATACGGGGGCAGGTGACCTCGTTGATACGACCGCTGAACAGACGCAGATCATTTTTCGGGCGGGGCCTTCTGATATCAAGAATTTCGACATTTGCCGCTTTGGCAGCTGTCGCAAATTCAGGATCGTCATTGAGGAATTCATGCAGCCCGTTGACGATGTTCATTCCCCGGCTGATCGCTTCGAAAACCACGGCGCGTTCCTTGGCTGACAAGATGCCGGCCGCCGGTGCTATCCCGTATATGAAATAGTCCGGCACGCCTTGTGTATGGGCCAGTGCTTCGGCGAGATCGGCGAAAATCGGGATGTCATTTGTCTTGCCGTCAAGCACATTGCCTGCATCAAGGCCGGCTTTCTGGCTGTCGATCACCGAAAGGATCGTATATTTTTCCGAGTGGCGCACCAGGCCGTTTGCCGTCTTGCCGTCGATGGCTCCGAAATGGGCTTCGCAATAGACAATGGCTGTGGCGGTTTGCGCCTCCTGACGCTGTGGACGCTTGATGGCGTGCTTTGCCGCAGGTTTCAAAGCGCTCGGGAACGGGGGGATTTCCGGCGAAATCGGGGGGCGTATCAATGGAATTGTAATCATGGTCGCTCCTTGGTGCGGATCATCAACATGCGGCACGATTGCGCATGCGGTCCGTTGTCCAAGCGTCCGTTACAGAACCACGCGAGGTACATTTCGAATTGAATTTTAAACTGTGCCCACACCCCGAAACGAACGAGCTCCGTTGGGTCCAAGCGCCAAGCGGAGATTGTTCGGGGTTTTTGATTGGGCTGATCTTGTATAAGGCAAAGGCTGTCCGGGGCCGTCAGGCCCCTTCCAGCGATCGCATCATTGCAATGCCGATAGCGTTGCTGCCATCAGGCATGGGTAAACAATGACTATTTCAGGTCGTTGAGTATGGAGGCGCATGCTCTTGCGACGCCGGAGCTTGACTTGTCATTGCCGGGTAGAATGGCCCAGCCGCCTTTTTCAACAAAGCTGGCCTGCTGGTAGCTGGATTCTTTTTTGAGGTTTTCCAGATTGGTGGTCGCATTGTTGGCATTTTGAAAATTGTCGGCACAAATGGGCGCCAATACGGCGATGACAGCGCTCTTGGCGTTATCGGCACTCTGCTTTTCAGCGGTGCCGCCAAGCATCCAACCACCCCAGCCGAATCCAATGACCATCGAAGCAATGGCGCCAACAGCGATGCCTTGCAGAAGTCGTGTGAGTGACTCGCCTTGAAGAATGGAGGGTAACTGCATGAAATATCCTTTCGCTCGATAAAAATCGAAGCGGAGACAACCGGCACCAGGATTGGTCACGGCCAATTTATTGATTTTTCGAAAATAGAACCGCCAAGATCTGGCAGGAACATCACGTACATCATGCACTGTACGGACGGGAATGTCCAATTGCCATTTGGAACGGACCATGAATCAATGCATTCGGCGGTGTCTTTGTCGCCGGTAACGCGTTGATCACAATAAGGAACCCATGGAAAGGGGTTCTTCTGTCAAAAAGCAGTGCTGAGTGGCCTGCGCGCGGTGGCAGGCCAATGTCACTCGGCAGGGAAATTGTCCAGCCTATCAGCCTGAACCCCGGCGTTCCTCATCACTGAGAAGGCAGATCAGATGTCCATGATACGGCGCATGGCCTGGTCGCGTGTTGTGCCTCTGCGCTCGAATACGCTTTCAGGCGTGTTCAATATTTCCGTTGCGAGGCGGGCGCGGGCAATACTGTCCACGGCTTCTCCAAAAAAACGACCGAATGAGCCAATAGCGCGGCTGGCGCGTGATGCTTTAAAAGACATGGTGCCCTCTTTCTGTTGCACTTTACATATGGTCGATGTTGCATTGCAACAACTGCCGGAAGCAGATGGCAGGCATGCAATAATGGGCGGCTTGCCCCATCGGAACAGGGAGGAGGTGGGTCGTGGCCGGAGTTTTTCACCAAACTGACCTGGAAAGCCAATGCGTGAATGCCCAGCGCGGCATGGATGAGATACCCAATTCGATGGCTTATGGTTCAATTGTATTCACCGCGAACGGTATGACCGGTTGATCTATGCTGTTTTCAAAACGCGAACGTTGCTCAAGTCTGTTTCGCGTTCAGCATGCCAGGCATCATATGAGGCCTGCATGCGAAGCCAAATCGCTGCTCCGTCTCCAAAGAATTTGCCAAACCGGGCTGCTATGGCAGGTGAAACGGGTTTGCGTTCGTTCAAAATATCATAGAGTTGTTGACGTGAGATGCCCAGCATTTCGGCGAGAACTCCCTTGCCAATATCCATGTCGGTCAGAATATCAGAAAGCACCGCGCCGGGATGAGACGGACAACGCTCAGGATTGCGTACTGCTAAAATGTCGGTCATCGCCTATGTTTCCTTTCTAACGGTACTGTTCAAAATTAACGTCATGGACATCGCCATCGGAAAATTCGAATGTGATGCACCACGGGCCATTGACATGTACAATGTAGCGGGTCGGGTTGAAGCCACTTAAGTGATGAAAATTATACCCGGGGAGGTTCATTTCCTCTGCTTTCGTAGCCGCATCCAAGCGGTCAAGCCGAATGAGAATACGTTGGTATAACTGGCCATCGATCTTTGACCTTTTGCCCGACCAAAGATTTGCAAGCTGCTTGTTTCTAAACGACTTGATCATGTCAGCAATATGCTTACATCTGTCGTAAATGCCAACAATCTGCTTACAGAATGTCTGGGTCATATTTTACAAAATGAACAAGCAATGGGTCATTCAGGCCAATGGTTGCGACACAATGGGCGGGCGGTAACGGCGCAGCGCGAATCCCGGGGCGCGTTTTGAACCGACGCCCACTCCATCACGATTGATATTTTCCCCAGGCAATGAAGGCAGGTCAGATCCGGTGACTTGACAAGTCAACTGGTGCCTCCTATCCCTTTGTCGTGTTGACAACTCAACTCATAGCCAGGAAGCACCGGGGAGGTGGCTTCCGGCCCTATCGGGAGGATTAAAATGAAAAGAGCTTTACTTGCAGGCGCTGCGCTTGCAATCGCCTTGGTTGGCGCCGCGCCATCGATGGCAGATACCATCAAGGTGGGTGTCATCGCGCCGTTTTCCGGCCCCTTTGCCATTTATGGCAAACAATATTCCGAGGCGATTGGCGTCTATGTGGCGCAACACGGCAAGGCAGCCGGCGATCACACAATCGAATTCATCTACAAGGATGTCGGTGGTCCAAATCCGGACAATAGCCGCGCCCTGGCGCAGGAATTGCTGGTGAAAGACCAGGTGGATTATCTGGCCGGCTTTACTTTCACGCCAAACGCTCTGGCTGTTGCGCCGCTTATCCAGCAATCGCAAACGCCGACCGTGATCTTCAATGCCGCGACCTCGGTCATCACCAAGGAAAGCGACATGTTCCTGCGTACCAGCTACACCTTGTGGCAGGTGTCGGTTCCCATGGCGAAATGGGCCTATGAGCAGGGCATTCGCACCGTGGCAACATCCGTTGCAGACTACGGTCCGGGCATTGATGCAGAGAACGCCTTCAAGGCTGCCTTTGAAGAAGCCGGTGGCAAGGTCGTGGACACGATCCGCATGCCGCTTTCCACCAATGATTTCACCCCCTTCATCCAGCGTATCCGGGATCAGAAGCCTGACGCATTGTTCGCGTTTCTTCCCGGTGGTCCGCCAACCTTCGGCTTTACCAAGACCTACAATGAAAACGGTCTGAAGGCTGAAGGTATCCGTTTCCTCGGCACGGCCGAGACCGAAGAAGTCAACCTGCAGGGTTTTGGTGACGACGGGATCGGGCTGACAACCGCCTATCACTATTCTGCTGCGCATCCATCCGAACTCAATGAGCAGTTCAAAGCCAAACTGGTGGAGCTCTATCCGGACGCCATTGCAAACTGGGCCTCTGTCGGTGCCTATGACGGCACCCATCTGATCTACGAGATGGTCAAGGCTGCTGGTTCTGATGGCCCGGCTGCAGTTGAGGCGGTCAAATCGCTGGAATGGGAAAGCCCACGCGGCCCGCTCGCCATGGACCCGGAAACCCGCACCGTTATCCAGAACGTTTACATCCGTCAGGTGGAACGTGATGCCGATAGCGGCCTGCTGGTCAATCGTGAACAGGGTGTCATCGCCACTGTCGGTGATCTCGGCTGGAACAAGTGATCCAATTGCGGGCGGCCTTCGGCCGCCCGTAACTCTCACTGCGGGAACACCATGTCTCTTTTTTTGAACATTCTGGTGGATGGGCTGGCCTATGGCATGATCCTGTTCATGATCGCTGTCGGATTGTCAGTGACCATGGGCCTGATGCGCGTCATCAATCTGGCGCATGGCGGCTTTGCGCTGATCGGCGGTGCCTTTGCCCATTGGCTGACGATCAAGGCAGGGCTCTCATTCTGGGTTGCCGCACCGTTGGCCGTCTTGGGCACCATGGCCGTGGCGCTGCCGTTGGAACGACTGATTTATCGGCGCATTTACGGCTTTGGAGAATTGCAGCAGGTTCTGGCAACCATCGGGCTGACCTTTCTGATGATCGCCAGTATCAATCTGTGGCTGGGGTCTTCGCTTCTGGCAATCAAATTGCCCGCCGTCCTGCAAACCTCCGTCGATCTGGGATTTCGCACGCTGCCCATGCATCGGATCGTTGTGATCATTGCTGGTCTTGCCGTCATTGCCGGCCTGTGGCTGCTGATGGAACGCACACGGTTTGGCATTCGGCTGCGCGCTGCGGTCGACAATCGCGCCACCGCATCGGCACTCGGAATTGACACCGGTGTGATCTACGGCGTCACCGTTGCGCTGGGCGCCGGACTGGCCGCATTTGGCGGCGTGCTGGGCGCCGAACTGCTGCCTATCGAGGCCTATTATCCGCTGCGCTACATGGTGCTGTTTCTGATCGTCGTTGCCGTCGGCGGCATGGGGTCGATCACCGGCTCCTTCGCAGCGGCCATCGCTCTTGGCGTGATCGATACGGCCTCGCGCTATCTGGTGCCGGAATATGGCACGATTTTCTTCTTTGCTTGCGTGTTGGCGGTTCTTGCGTTCCGCCCGCAAGGCCTTTCGGGGCGGGCGTGATATGAGCATTGACAAAACCACAACCAAACAGCCATCCAGATATGCATCCAGACTGGCTGGCGCCCGCAGCGGGCTCTTCGGTATCCCTTTGCTGGCCGAAGCGCTGCTCCTGGCCGCCGCCGTGGCCGCCTTCTATCTCTTTCCCTACAATCTGGCGTTCCTGACACGCATCCTGATCATGATCGTGCTGGTCCTGTCACTGGATCTGATCCTTGGCATTGCAGGCATTGCGACGCTCGGCCAGGCCGCGATGTATGGAACGGGCGCCTATGCGGCAGGCCTGTTTGCCATTCACGTATGGGCCGATCCCGTGGCCGGTCTGTTGGCTGGTGCCGTGGCCGGGGCTGCCATGGCGCTGGTGTCGGGGCTTTTGCTCATGCGCTCCCATGGTCTGACACTGATCATGCTGTCCATTGCGGTGGCGCAGATCTGCGCCGAGATCGCCAACAAGGCGCGCCCGATCACGGGCGGCGCGGACGGGCTGCGCGGTATTCGGCCTGATCCGATATTGGGCATGTTCGAATTCGATTTTGTCGGTCGGGCAGGGTATTTTTATGCGCTGGCCGTGGTGATCGTCATCTTCGCCCTGCTGCGCATCATTGCCCGTTCTCCCTTCGGGCTGACCCTGCGCGGCATTCAGGAAAGCCCATCTCGCATGCGCGCCATCGGCACGCCGGTCTACTGGCGTCTGGTGTCGGCCTATACATTGGGCGGCGCCATCGCCGGCGTCGCCGGGGCTCTGGCCGCGCAGGTCACCCAATTGGTCAGTCTTGAGGCCTATTCCTTCAATCTGTCCGCCGAGGCGCTGATCATGCTCATTCTTGGTGGCACCGGTCGCCTCTATGGCGCCGTCATCGGAGCCGTGGTGTTCATGGTCGTTCATCACGTTGCTGCAGCGGTTGATCCTTTCAACTGGCTGTTCATCATTGGTGCAATGGTTCTGGGGGTGGTGTTTTTCGTGCCGACAGGTTTCCTGGGGCTACCTCTTGCCTTGCAACGTTTGTTCGGAGGGCGTGGCCATGATGACAGGGCTTAGGGTTCGCGGTCTTTCCAAGAGCTTTGGCGGCCTGCGGGTGGCCGAGGGTATCGATTTCGATTTGCCACCCGGTGCGCGCAAGGCCCTGATCGGTCCGAATGGCGCCGGTAAAAGCACCTTCGGCAATCTGGTCACGGGAATTCTGAGCCCGACAGAAGGCGTAATCGAATTCGACGGCCAGAACATCGCCCGTTTGAACGAGGCACAGCGCGTGCGTCTGGGCATCGCCAAGACCTTTCAGATCACCACCTTGTTTCGCCACCTGACCGTACGGGAGAATATCGTTCTGCCGATCATCGAGCGCGAACGCCGGGGCGCACGCTTCTGGGGGCGGGCGACGGCAGCAGACCATGCGGATGAAGCACAGGACCTGCTGGCCCAGTTCGGGCTGGAGGAATTGGCAGACCGCCCGGTCGAAGCCCTGGCCTATGGTCAGCAGCGACTGATCGAAATGGCGCTGACGCTGGCCCTGAAGCCGCGTGTTCTGATTCTCGATGAACCGGCCGCAGGCGTGCCCTCAGGCGACAGCCATCTGATCGTCGAGGCCATCGAACGCCTGCCGGAGGATCTGGCCGTGCTGATTATCGAACACGACATGGATCTGGTGTTTCGTGTCGCCCAATCCATCGTCGTGCTGGTGCAGGGGCGCATCCTGACCGAAGGCACGCCCGATGAGATCAGCCAGGACCCTCGTGTGCGCGAAATGTATCTGGGAGGCGCCCATGCTGAAACCGGTTCTTGAACTTGACGGCGTGACGGCTGGCTATCAGGCCACCCATGTTCTGGAGAAATTTTCGCTCTGCATTGCCAGCGGTGAACGGTTGGCGATCATTGGCCGCAACGGTGCGGGCAAAACCACATTGTTATCGACCATCATGGGCCTGACCCGGATGCATCATGGTACCATCGCACTCAATGGCGCATCCATCGAAACGCTGCCGCCGCATCGCCGCGCGGCCCTGGGGCTGGGGCTGGTGCCGCAAACCCGCGACATTTTCCCCTCGCTCACCGTCGAGGAAAATCTGCGAGCCGTTGCCCGGCCGGACAAATCGCTGGAGGAGGCCTATAGCCTTTTTCCCCGGCTGAAGGAGCGGCGTCGCAACGGTGGATTGCAGCTTTCCGGTGGCGAGCAACAGATGCTCTCCATTGCCCGCACGCTGTTGACCGGCGCGGACATCCTGCTGCTGGACGAACCACTGGAAGGTCTGGCGCCGGTGATCTGCGAACAGTTGATGCGGGTGTTTGAAGATCTCGCCGCCAGCGGCCGCACCGTCATCCTGGTGGAGCAGCATGTGAATGCTGCGCTGGCCTTTGCCGAGCGCGCCGTGCTGATCGGCAATGGCGTGCTTGTACACGACGGCCCCGCCGCAGCGCTCATGCTCAATACCGAGCTTTTGCATCGCCATGTCGGTGTCAGTCTGGCCCATGATGAAAGGACGTGACCATGAATCTCATTGAAGGGCATATTGCCATTGAGCCGCCGCAGGGCGCAACAATCTGGGATGTCGATCCCTATGATGCCGATATCCTGCGGGCGCCGGAAGACTATTATACCGCGCTGCGTGAAAAGGGGCCGTTCGTCTTCATTCCGCGTTATGCCATTCTCGCCGTCGGGCGTTATGAAGAAACCCGACAGGTTTTCTCCGACCACGAGAATTTTGTATCGTCCCGCGGTGTCGGGCTGAATGATTTCAAGCACGAGAAACCCTGGCGTGCGCCTTCGATCATTCTTGAAAAGGATCCGCCGGAACATACCAGGGCACGCAAGGCCATGGCGCGGGCGCTTTCTCCCAAGGCGATTTCAGTGCTGAAGGACGATTTTCGCGCTTCAGCGGAACGGATGGTCGATGCATTGATTGCAAAGGGCACTTTCGAGGCGGTCACTGAACTGGCCGAGGCCTTCCCGACGGATGTGTTTCCGCGCGCTCTGGGCATGACCGAAAACGACCCGCGCCGTCTCGTCGACTATGGCGCGATGGTGTTCAATACACTTGGCCCCGACAATGAATTGCGGCGCAACATGCTGGCCAAGGCGCCGGACATCGTACCGTGGATCACGGCCGCCTGTGCGCGCGAAAAACTCACCTCGGACGGTTTGGGTTCCATCGTCTATGCCGCAGCGGATGCGGGCGAGATTACGCAGGACGAGGCGGGCATGCTGGTGCGATCCTTTCTTTCTGCCGGGGTGGATACGACCGTGACGGGGATAGGCAATGCGCTGTGGTGCTTCGCCCGCAATCCCGACCAGTTTGATGCTTTGCGTGCAGACCCCAAAATGGCCCGTTTGGCCTTTGACGAGGTGCTGCGTTACACCTCTCCCGTCCATACTTTTTTGCGCACGGCAGGGTCTGATACGGAACTGGCAGGGGTGAAGATTGCCGAAGGCACCAAGGTGGCCTGCGCTCTGGGAGCGGCCAACCTTGACCCGGAAAAATGGGAAGATCCCGAACGGTTCCGTATCGATCGCAGGCCGATTGGCCACCTGGCCTTCGGCGCAGGCATTCATGGATGTGTCGGGCAAAATCTTGCCCGGGCCGAACTCGAGGCGCTGCTCGGCGTGCTGGCAGAAAAGGTGGCACGCATCGAATTGGTCGGTGAACCGGTCTGGCGTCCCAACAATGCCATTCATGCGCTGGACCGCATGCCGATGCGATTTGTGAAAGCCTGAGGAACTGGTGATGACAAAGATAACCTATATTGCCGCCGTTGGTGGACAAAGCACCGTTGAAGCAAGAGATGGCGACAGCGTCATGTCAACGGCCATCGCCCATGACATTGACGGCATCACCGGGGAATGCGGTGGCTCCATGATGTGTGCGACATGCCATTGTTATGTGGACGAGGCCTGGATGGAAGCGGTCGGGCCGCGTCAAGACGGTGAAGAGGACATGCTGGAAAGTGCCACCTGTGAGGTCAAAACCAACAGCCGTCTGTCCTGTCAGATCAAGGTGACGGCGGCGCTCGACGGTCTCATCGTGCATCTTCCGGAAAGCCAGACATAGGACATGCGCGGGATCGTCATCATTGGGGCCGGGCAGGGCGGCTTTCAGGTCGCCGCCAGTCTGCGGGCCTCCGGTTTTGACGCACCCATCGTTCTGATCAGCGAAGAGCCGGGCTTGCCCTACCAGCGCCCGCCTTTGTCAAAAACCTATATGAAGGATGGTGATGCCGACCGGCTGTTGTTGCGCCCCGCTTCCTTTTTCGAGCGCAACCATATTGAAATCGTCCACGACCGCGTCACGCGCATTGATCGCGCGGCGCAATTGGTCACGGGCGCCAGTGGCCAAACCCATGCCTATGATCGCTTGATCCTGGCAATGGGCGCACACAATGCGATCCCGCCCATCAAGGGAGCCGGTGATGCGGAGGTTCTGTCCCTGCGTACATTGCAGGATGCCGCCGTGCTGCGCAGCCGGCTTGCCGACACACGCCATGCGGTGGTGGTCGGTGGTGGTTTCATCGGGTTGGAATTTGCCGCGATGGCGCGTGCTGCCGGATGCGCTGTTACCGTGGTTGAAGCGACACCCAGGGTGATGGCCCGCGCCGTCTCCGCACCCGTGTCCCATGCATTCGAGGCGCGGCATCGTGCGCAGGGGATTGTGCTTCATGTCGATTGCCCCGCAGCAAAAATTGCCGGCGATCATGTGATCCTGGCGGATGGCCGCAAAATTGTTGGTGATCTGGTCCTGTTGGCAGCCGGTGTGCGCCCCAATGTTGCACTTGCGCAGGCCGCCGGTCTGGATGTGGACAACGGCATTCGCGTCGACGCCCACTTGCGGACATCGGACGCGCGTATCTTTGCGCTGGGCGATTGCGCCAGCTTTCCGGACCCGGTTTCGGGCCGTCACATACGGCTGGAATCGGTGCAGGCAGCGACCGACCACGCCCATACGATCGCAGCCAATTGTGTGGGTACACCGAAGGCCTATGACGCTGTTCCCTGGTTCTGGAGTGATCAGGGGGATGACAAATTACAAATTGCCGGTCTTGCGCTGGAAGGCGACACGGCCGAACTTATTCGAACAGAGTCGGAAAAATTTCTTGTTTTTCGTTTCCGAAATGGGTTCTTTTGCAGCCTTGAGAGTATAAACAACCCAAGTGCACACATATCCGCGCGGCAGTTGCTCAAGCTGTTCCCGCATATTGCGTACGAAAAGATCAGGGCGCATGACTTCAATTTGAAGCAGGTGCTGGCTGCGGAAAAGGCAATGGCGACATGACTGGAAGCTCGAACCGGATGAGTGCTGCGGTGCAGACGTGCCCTGAAGCGCGCATTTCTCAGCCCACCGAAGTCAAGGATGGACACACGGTCCTCGATATCGAGAATTATGTGCCGTTTTTCTTCTATACGGTGAATGGTGCGCTCACCAGCGGAGCCTCGAACCTCTATCGCAAACGCTATGGTGTCGGCGCGACGAGCTGGCGCGTCGTCGCCATGTTGGCCATCGAACCGAGGATTACCGCCGCCCGCATCTGTGAAGTCATCAAGATCGACAAGGCGGCCTGTAGCCGGACGCTGAAGTTTCTGGAGGAAAAAGGCTTTGTCAGCTTCCTTGCCTCGCCCACGGACGAGCGCAAACGCCGCTGGTGGCTGAATGCTGCAGGCTACAAATTGCATGATGACCTGCTCGCCTTGGCGCTGGTGCGCGAGGAAAAGCTGATTGAAGATATCGATCCAGCCGATCTGGAAACATTCCTGCGCGTGGCGCGTCAAATGCTGCACAATGCCGGTCAGCCTTAGCGGTTTGCGTCTTGAGTTTGAGGGCGGGCAACAGTTGTTCGCGGTGCATTTAACGCAAAACGGCGCGCAGCCTTCATGCTGCACGCCGTTTTCAACAATCGGTTTCAAAGCGTCAGTCTACAGACCCATGAGCCGGCGCATGGCCTGGTCGCGGGTTGAGCCGCCGCGCTCGAAGACGCTGTCAGGCGTGTTGAGGAGTTCCGTTGCAAGGCGGGCGCGAGCAATACTGTCCGCTGCTTCTCCGAAGAAACGACCGAATGAACCAAAGGCGAGGCTGGCGCGTGTTGAAATCTTATTCATAAGAGTCTCCTGTGCTGCTCAAGAGATAGGATTTATGTTGCGCTGCAACAATAGCCAATCGCGAATGGCAGCCATGCAAAAAGGCGCGCTGCCGCGCCCTTTGTGCTGCTTGAGCCTGTCCTGGTGGATGGCCACGCACCACGGATAAGCGTGAGGGGTTGAATGCAATTCCTTATTTGGCAGGTGGCGGGATTCCGTGGCGAATGTTGCCGAAGGACTTCCTGCCGGTTTCAGACGCCTGCCGCGTCGATGGGTTGTCGAAGGAACCTTCGCCTGGTTCGGCAGATGCCGCCGCTTGACCAAAGATTGGGAGACATCAATCAAACGCTCAACGGCATGGACTTGCTTAGCCGATATCCAAATCCTTATCAGACCCCAAGATTACAAGGTGGTGCCAGCGGGAGATCTTTGTAGCTGTCTGTGGCGCAGCCAGGTGAGCAAGCGCCTCTCGATGCTTGAAAGGTTTTTCTTGATCGCCTGAAGAAAATTGAACGGAAAGCGATCGACTTGCGCATGACGTACAAGAACCCCTTTGGCAATCAGTTCTTCGGCTATATTGCGCTCTTCATCACCATCATGGTGGCTGGGTGATACCCGATGTGTAAACCCGAAGAGGTGAATGGTTGCATGAGGAAACATGAGCAACAATGCTGCAATAGCCCTTATCCCCATGCTGGGGGGCTTTGCTTTGCGCGACCAGCCAATTGATCCAAGCCCATCGTCCAAGGCTTGGCGAGATATTGGCAGTGCCTGGATCCTTCTGCCATAAAGGATGTCCTCTGATGCGAGGCTGCAGATCATCTTGGCGGAGTCGAACGCCCTCCAGTCGAGTGCCCTGTCTTGCATAATATGCCAAGCACTTGCCATGAAAAGAAGATCTGTTTTTCTACCAGCAAGTTTGTAATTTTTTGCGGAATTCAATCTGACGACATAATCGAAAGCGTCAACTTTCAATCCGTCAATAAAACTTACCGGACCGTTGCCGATCAATGCAATCTGCATCTCTGCATTACCTTCCCGCTTTGATATTGAAACATTGACTTGAGGCCAAGTGTCAACGGAAAAACAAAAGTGAGCCCAAGGGCAGCGCAAAATGTTGCCACTTTGGGGGTGGGATGATTGGCGGTTTACCGTTTAAAAATCAGGCAATCCCGCTGCGTTGCTTCCATTTTAACCTGTTGTTTCCGTTGGGGGGCTTTTGAATCAGACTTCAAGACTCTGACTGGCCCAATGCCTGCTGCCGTATGGACTTGCGGCGGAAGGCGATGATCAGCACCACGATGGCCAGCAGATAGGGCAGGGCTTCGGTCAATTGTTGCGGCAGGCCCAACCCCTGCATGCGAAAACCCATGGCATCGACCAGACCGAACAGAATGGCGGTCGGCAGGATCCATGGCAGCCGGGCGCTGCACATCATGACGATCACCAGGGCGATCCAGCCTCGCCCGGCGCTCATGCCTTCGGTGAACAGGGTCACATTGGAGATCGACAATTGCGCGCCGCCCAGAGCGCACAGGATGCCGCAGGCAACAAGCGCCACTGTTTTGACCCGTTCAGGCGAGACGCCGACACTGCGCAGGGCAGAGGCGTTCTGGCCGGCGGCACGAATGCGCAGGCCATAGTAGTGGTTGTTGAGGAAAAAATGCGTGGCAAAGACCATCAGAACCGCGAACCAGACAAGGATGGATTGGCCGGACAGCAAGTCTCCGATGAAGGGAATATCGGCGACAGGTCCAAGATTGACTTTCGGAATCTCGACGATGCGCGGATCTTCAAATTGGCCCTGCACGCCGAACAGGGCGCGCAGCAGGAACGCCGTCAGACCGATTGCCAGCACGTTCAAACCGATGCTGACGATGATGTCATCGCCGCCGCGCTGCACCCCGAAAAACGAAAAGATCAGGCCAAAGGCAGCGCCAGCCACGATGGCAAAGCCGATGCCGCCCATCCAGCTTCCGGTGTAGACGCAGCCGACGACGGCGGCGAATGCGCCGACCAGCATCATGCCCTCCAGGGCGATATTGAAGACGGCGGCGCGCTCGCACAGGGCGCTGCCGATGGCGGCAAGCAGAACCGGCGTGAAAAACCGCGGGATGGATTCAATGATCGCACTGTCCAGGAACATGGGGCTAGTGATCCTCCTTGGTGCCGCCGGAGAGCATCTTGCCGCCAACGCCTGCCAGATAAAGCACGATCACGGCCTGCACGATCTGGCCGATTTCACGCGGTATGTCGGCGGAGCGCTCCATGCCGACCGCTCCGGTTGCCAGCATGGCGAAAAAGAATGCCGTGACCGGAGTAATCAGCGGAATGATCGCAGCCAGCAGCACGGCGGCAATGGCGGTCCACGTGTAGAGCGGGATCGTCAGCATGCCGTCGATATAGCGCTGGTTGAGGCCAAAAACAGCCGTGTAGCCGGTCATGCCGGCAATCATGCCGCTGATGATCAGGGTACGATAATAGAGCGCGCCGGTGGGGAAGCCCGATGTCCTGGCAAAGCCGTAGCTATAGCCCTGCATGCGCACCCGATAGCCGAAGACGGAGGTCTTCTCCAGTGCGATGACCAGAATGGCCGTCGCTCCGATGAGCAGGATGCCGTAGTCCAGAATGGTGCCGGGAAACCGCGGAAGCCGCGCTTCGGTCATGATCCTGTGGGTCTGTGTTGCGCCGCTTGCCACATCGCGAAACGGATGGCTGACAAAATAGGAGGCAAGATAGGAGGCCGGATAATTGAGCAGCAGCGATCCGATCAGCAGCGGCACTTTTGCGACACGGTCCAGCAGGCCGGCCAGCACGGCCCATGAGGCGCCTGCCGTCATGGCCGCCAGCAGCGCCACCACGGAGACGTAGAGTGGCGGGCCGGGCAGGTAGACGCCGACCAGGGCGGCGGTCAGCCCGCCCAGAACCAATTGTCCTTCGCCGCCGATATTCAGCAGCCCGGCGCGAAACGACACCAGAACCGACATGGCCATGCCCAGCAGGATGGAGAAGCGCGCCAGCGTCGAGAACAGATTGAAATGATTGCGCCCGCCAAAGGCGCCGTTCAGGAAGCCCTCGACAACGGGACGGGTCTGGGGGATTGCCAGCAGGATCATCACGCCAAGGAAAATGATCGCCAGCGGGGCAATGATTGAGGCATATCTGGAGCGGATCATGGGCGTTGCTCCTCATCGCCGGACATGGCGGCGCCAACGGCAAAGGCATCGAGCTCGGAGCGGTCAAAGACCCGGTTCATCCGTCCCTCAAACATCACACCCACCCGGTCGCTGAGTTCAAACAATTCTTCCAGATCATTGCTGATCAGCAATATGGCAGCGCCGGTTTCGGCAAGCTGCAGAATCTGCCGGTGGATAAAGGAAATGGCCCCCACATCGACGCCCCAGCAGGGATTTTCCACCACCAGAAGCTTCGGCGCAGCGGATAATTCGCGCGCCACAACCACCTTCTGCTGGTTACCACCCGATAGATTGCCAACCCGTTGCATGGCACTGGGCGTGCGGATATCATAGTTTTTCACCAGTCGCTGCGCATGGTCGCGGATCTGTCGCCAGTGCAGAAAACCGTAGCTGGAAAAGCCGGAATGGCCCTCCCGAACGGCTCCCTTTGGGCTTGAGCCTTCCCGGCCGGCAATCAGGTTTTCGGCGATTGTGCCCCTGGTAGCGAGCCCGATCGTCATCCGGTCTTCGGCCATATAGCCGATGCCGATCTGTCGCCGCTCGGCCACAGTCAGGCCGCCGATATCCCGGCCCTGGAAAATGATCTGTCCGGCGGCGTTTTTTTCAAGGCCCATCACGGCATTGACCAGTTCTTTCTGGCCGTTGCCGGTGACCCCGGCAACACCGAAAATCTCGCCGGCCCGCAGTTCGATGGACACGCCATCAAGCCGCGGCTTGTCCGATTCCGATTGCACGCTGACGCCTTGCAGCGAGGCCACGACCTGCGGCTGGATACGGCTGATTTTTTCAACGGTTTCAATCTGCCGTCCGACCATCAGCTCGGCCAGTTCGCCCTGGTCGGTCTCGCTGGTCTTGCGTTCGGCCACCAGCGCGCCGTGGCGCATGACCAACACGCGCTCGGAATGGTCCATGACCTCGCCCAGCTTGTGGGTGATCAAAACGACCGATTTTCCCTGGGCGCACAGGCGCTTGAGCATGGCGTAAAGGGTGACGCATTCCTGCGGTGTCAGAACAGCCGTTGGCTCATCGAGGATCACCACCGAGGCGCCACGGAAAAGCATCTTGACGATTTCGACCTGCTGGCGCGCATCGACGGGCATGTCGGAGATCTTGCGGTCCAGATCGAGCGTGAATTCAAATTCGCGAATGAGGCTGGCGACTGCCTTGCGGCGCTCCTGGAAGGGCACGAGGCCAAAGCCGTTGGCGCCCTCATAGCCGACCAGCACGTTTTCCAGAACGGTGAGATCGGGATAGAGTTTGAAATGCTGGTGTACCATGCCGAACCCCGCGTCGATGGCGTCGCGGGCCGACTTGAGTTTGCGGCGTTCACCGGCAAAGGTGATATGGCCTGCATCCGGCTCCAGCAGGCCGAACAGCACGCCCATGGCTGTGGATTTTCCGGCGCCGTTTTCCCCTACGATGGCGAGAAATTCGCCTTTTCGAACCTCAAAGGTGACATCGCGAAGCGCCTGGATGTCTCCAAAGGATTTCGAGATTCCGTTCAGCCTGCACACGGCAGGCTGAACCTGGCTTTCAATTTGCATCAATCATGGCCTCTTTCGAGCAGAGGCGATCAGTTCGCGGCCAGCGGATCAGCGACCTTGATGTCACCGGCAATGATCTGGTCGGCAATGGCGCGCACGCTTTTGACCATCTCGGCATTATCGGCAATCAGGCAGCCGCTTTCAGCCAGTTCTGCGTCGGAACCCAGAACAACACCACCAACACCGCCTTCGGCCAGACCATAGGCCGCGAAGCTGGCTTTGGCGCCGCCCATGATGGCGTCAACAGACTTCAAAATGACCTGATCGACGCGCTTGAGGGCAGAATCATACATGGCGCCATTGGCCAGCGGGCAATGATTGACATCGACACCCATGACCTGGAAGCCCCCGTCGCTGGCTGCTTCATAGATACCGAAATTGCCGCCCGCAGCGGCCGCATAAATCACATCGGCGCCAATGGCGTTCAGGGCAAGCGCCTGTTCCTTGGCGCGCACCGGATCGGAGAAGGGGTTCTGGCCACCGACCCAGCGGGTTTCAACCTTGATGTCCGGGGTCACATACTGCGCACCGGCTGCAAAGCCATCGGTAAAGCGATGCAGGAAGGGAATGTCGACCGCACCCACGGCGCCGACTGTGCCGCTTTTTGAAGCCATGGCAGCCATGGCGCCCATCAGGAAGGACGATTCATGCTCGCGGAACACGGCGCAATGGAGATTGTCCGGGCGATCGCCGCTCGGGCAGGCGTCGACGATCAGAAATTGCGTGTCTGGCGCGCTTGGCGCCACTTCGGTGACGGCATCAAGGGCGGAAAAGCTCAGCGCGACAATGATATCAGCGCCTTCATTGGCCGCTGCATAGAGGTTTTCAAGGATCGCCTGCGGTGTTTCGCTTTCGATGATGGAGGCCTTTGCGCCAATCTTCGCGGCAGCAGCTTCCGTTCCTTCGCGGCCCAGAACCAGAAAGGGATTGTTGCCGATCGGATTGGGAGACACATAGACGATGCTCTTTTCCTGCGCCATGGCTGCATGAGGAGCAGCGGCCAGAGCCAGGCTCATGCCCGTCAGTCCAATGCCCACCAGTGCCGTTGTGAATTTTTTCATGTCTATCCCCTTTGATGTTGAATTGGTCTTTTAGGTTTTACTGTGCTGCGACAGCGCTGGCAAAATATTTTGCAAACCGCTCGTAATCGACGTCCGTCGCCACGCTGACCTGCCGGTCTTTCGGCGCGCTGGGACGGCGGTCCGGCAGCATTTGTCCGCGGGTCAATGTTCCGGCACATTCGATATCTGCCGAGAGGGTCTCATAGGTTGCAAGCTCCGGCACTTCGGCCAGCGCGACCGCCAGCGGATCGTGCAGACCGCAATAGTCAGTGCCGGGGTAGAAGCCCTTGTAGGCCTCCAGATAGAAGCGCGAGGCTTCCATCGCAGCCTTTGCGGCAGGGCCGCCACTGGCGGAAATCGCATCAATATCGGAGGCGCGCAATTTGGCGTGCATGGTCACATCCATGCCAACGGCAACGAGATCAGCGCCCGAGTGTAACACGATGCGCGCCGCCTCCGGATCATTGTGGAAATTGGCGTCCACCATGGGCGGCACGACGCCACCGATGCCTGGATGCACCAGCGTGCTTCCCATCATCACGATCTTGCGGAATTTCGTTGCAATGTCGGGCGCTTTCATCAGTGCCTGTGCCACATTGGTCATCGGGCTGACGGCGAGCAGGGTGATTTCACCGGGATAGCGGCGCGCCATGTCGATCAAAAGGTCAGGGCCCCACGTGTCGACAGCTTTTGTCTTCGGCGGGGCCATGTCGAAATCGCCGAACCCATTGGCGCCATGCACATGCAGGGCGCCACCGTTGAAGGGCTGGGTCAAGGGCCGCGAAACGCCGCGCGCAACGGGTATGTCGGTGCGTCCGGCAAGCTCCAGAAGCTGCAATGAATTGCGCGTCGCCGTATCGACATCGACATTGCCATAGATCGTGGTCAGCGCCTCCAGTTCAATATTGTCGCGTCCCAGCGCATAAAGAATGGCCAGCGCATCATCGATACCCGTATCGACATCCAGAATTATCCGAAACCGGTCGCCCAATCTGTTCACCCCGTCCATTGTGTTGTCTCAAAAGCCCCGGCCAAAAACCCCCGCGCGACAGCAGTGGGCAGGGCGCATTGGCTTGTGCAAAGCCAATCATTGCATAATCACCGGTGAAATCCAGCGATAATTATTCATGCGTCATGGTCTATGTGTCCACGGGTTTACCGGAGGGGTTTGCGGTTCACTTTATGCTTGTGTGGGGTGGCGAGGGGAAGGTGGTTGCCGGGTGGGTGTGGTGTTTGTGGGAGGCTTGTTCGGAAGCCGAAAGGTACGGGCATCATGTCATAGGCTAGGAGAGGGATTTGGCTAAGTGAACCGCCCCGGGATTGTCGGAGGCTCCAGCTCCCGAGAGGATTGAACAATGACAAACAAAACAACGAATAAGTTTTCCGCTGAAGTTCGCGTCCGTGCGGTTCGGATGGTTCTGGAACATGGATGCGAACAAAAGTCCCGCCGGGCTGCGATTGTGTCGTTTACTTGATTGCTGGCGCACCGCTGAAATTGATGGGGTCGCAAAAAGAAGAAAAACAGTTTCTCATAAACCAAAAACCCAACAACAACTATTGGACCCATCTTGCAAAATGCAACGTCTGCGGACAAAATTGCATTCTTATGATTGGCAGAGAAGCCAACACTTTGCCCTGCGACTTTTCAAAAGGCCAAAAATGCCAGTCTAAAGAGATATTTATTGGAAGACATATTTGCCCAATGGGATTCTAAACCGGCACCCATTTGTTCATTGTGCAGGCCTGATGACGTGTGCGACGGCACAGGTTGCAGACACCTGACCACAAGGGGAGCTTGGGAATTTGGCGTCCAAGGTATCGGATGAAGCTGAATCGGTCAGGCTGGCTAAATATGCAGGCCGTCCGCGTCTTGGGGCGATTGTCTGGTTCCGCGCCATAGCAATTCTGCTGATTGTCGCGGGGCACTCCTATCATCTTGCTGGCGTCAGCTTGGTCACAGGCATCGACAGCATCGTCTTCAACATCATCCATGGCGCTACTGCTCTCTTTGTATTCCTCAGTGGCTATATTTTCGACTACGTTTTCAGCGCCCGCTACAATTATTGGCGTTTCGTCATCGACCGTGCGAGGAAGCTCCTGATTCCCTTTTGCGTGTTGACAATCCTTGCCGGGTTCATGTTTTCGAACTGGGCATCGGGAGGAATTTCGTCTGATCAAATCTTCCGCTATTTCGTCTTTGGCGATGCATTTCAGGCCTATTGGTACATTCCATTCATTTTGCTGATGTTTTCGCTCGCGCCATTGCATCGCCTCTTCATGGACATCAGAATCTCGCATCAAGCCACGATCATCATCGTCGGGGCGATTCTTGGCAGTCTTGTCCATCGCCCGATTGGCAACGACAATGCCTTCCAAAGCGTGGTTTTCTACATGCCTATCTACCTTTCCGGCCTCTTCCTGTCGCTTCACCGCGAAATGTTGATGCCAGTCCTGAAGAAGAACTGGTTTCTGTTCCTGCTGGCGGCGGTCATTTTTGCTGTGATACAGTCCGCTGTTGATCAGCGCGGCAATATGCACAAGTCGTTTTTCGAAATCGATGGCGTCGAGTTGATGGGCTTTCAGAAACTGGCGATCTCTTTGGCCTTGTTCAGCTTCTTCGCTCGATTTTCGTTTTCCCCAGGTCTTATCGTCCGCATCATTGCTGACACCAGTTTCGCCGTTTTTTTCCTCCATCCATTTGTGCTGAAGCTTCTCGGAAGCACCACTTTCTTCAAGCTCACGCCGCTTCCGTGGATCAATCTCGCGATCGTCATCGCAGCCATCGTTGGCTTTTGTGCCTTCGTCGCGCTGGCCATGCGCGCCGCCCTGAAATCAAATAGTAAATACCTCATTGGGTACTGACCAATAAGTTCGTACCAAACAGAATTTGCCAAATGATTGCAGTGGTTTGATATTTTCTGGAGGTCGGCTTTGACTGGAGCGCCGACTTGAGCATGCCCCAATGGGTTCTCCAGCGTTGAGTATGTTTCCGGCGGACAACCTGCAGCCTCCTCTGGGCATTCGACGCTGACGAGAACGCAAGGAATTCCAATCACTTCCCAAACGTCAGACCCACAGGTCGTCCCCAAAAAGTTAATTTGTATAGTTGTAGGACAACCAAACATATGCAATGCTGATCGGGTAATCTGCATTGAACCCGGGTGTGCCTGTGACTGGTTTGACTGGATCAACACTTTCTGAACGTTTCGACCATCGGGCGGATGATGTGCGTGTGGCGCTGCATCCCATTGATGTCGAACTGCCGGGCGATGCAAACAGCCGTTACAGTGTGGACTGGTCCGGCGATGCCCGGGGGCAGATGCTGGCCGTGGCGCGGCCGCGGAGCGTTGATGAGGTGCGGGCCGTTGTCGCCTATTGTGCAGACAAGGGCATCGCCGTGATTCCGCAGGGCGGCCATACCGGGCTTACCTCCGGCGCCATCAGCCCGAAGCCCGGTTGTCTCATCGTCAGTCTGGAGAGACTGAACGCCGTTCGCGAGATCGACGAAGGTAATTTTTCCATCACCGTTGAGGCGGGCTGTCTTTTGCAGAACGTCAAGGACGCTGCAGACGAGCGCGACTTTCTGTTTCCGCTTTCGCTGGGGGCGCAGGGCAGTTGTCAGATCGGCGGCAATGTGGCGACCAATGCGGGTGGGGTCAATGTTCTGCGCTATGGCATGATGCGCAATCTGGTGCTGGGCCTTGAAGTCGTTTTGCCGGACGGCTCGCTGTGGAATGGTCTTGGCGGATTGCGCAAGGACAATCGCGGATATGATCTCAAGCAATTGTTTATCGGCAGCGAAGGCACGCTGGGCATCGTCACCGCCGCCTGCCTGAAACTCCAGCCGAGGCCGGAGGTGACCGAAACGGCCTATCTGGGGCTGGATACTTTTGCCGATGCGATCGATCTGTTTTCCAGGGCGCGGCGTTCCTGCGCCGATCTGATGAGCGGTTTCGAAATCATCGGGACGGAATGTATTCCGCTGGCCACGGAGATCTATCCGCAATTGCAAAGCCCGCTTGCCGGCGATGCGCCGGTGCATGTCCTGATGGAAGTGTCAGCCAGCCGCCTTGTGCCATTGCGCGCGATGATGGAGGTGTTTCTGACGGAAGCCATGGAGGCTGATCTGGTGCGCGACGCGGTACTTGCCTCGAGTATCGCCCAGGCGCAATCCTTCTGGCGGATACGTGAAGGTCTTGTCGAGGGCCATGGCCGTCGCGGCTATCATGTGCGCAGTGATATTTCCGTGAGATTGCCGCAGATCGCACCGCTGATCGAACAATTGCGCGCCATGCTGGAGGGCAATTTTGCCGGCTGGACCAGTCAATCCTACGGCCATGCCGGTGATGGCAATGTGCATTTCAATGCGCTGCCGCCCGCCGGATTGCCTCTGCCGGAAGCCCGGGCCATTGGTGCGCAGATCGAGGGCCGGATATTTCAGATTGTCGAGGCGATGGACGGTTCGATCAGCGCCGAACATGGTCTGGGGCGCACAAAGCGGGACCGGTTCGCCTCCTCCGTCGAGGCAACACATCTTGCCATGATGCGCACGGTCAAGCGTGCTTTTGATCCGGCAAACATCATGAATCCGGGCTGTATTCTGGCGGAAGACGAGGTGGCCGCATGAGGCAGATTTCCCACAAGATCGGCGCCACCCAGCATCTGCCGAGCAAGGTGGCATCCTTTATCACCAGAGAAATTGCCGCTGGTCGCTATCAGCCGGGTGAACAACTGCCCACCGAGCACCAGTTGGCTGAGACGCTGGGCGTCAGCCGCAATGTCATCCGGGAAGCGGTCTCGCAATTGCGCGCAGACGGGGTCATTCATGCGCGGCAGGGCGTTGGCGCCTTTGTGATGGAACCGGAGCGGCGGTCGGCCATTCGCTTCGATCGCGAAACGCTCAAGACCAATGATTCCCTCAAACGTCTGTTCGAGTTGCGCGGCATCCTGGAGACCGAAGCAGCAGGGCTGGCGGCGGCGCGCAGAAGCGCCGAGGACCTGAAAACAATCAAACAGGCGCTGGACCGCATGAGCGGGGAAGAGCGGTGGCAGGACGGCAGTATCGAGGCTGATCTGATCTTTCATCGGGAGATCGCGCGGGCAACGGCCAATGATTATATTTACACCTTTGTCTGTTTCATCTGTGAGGAAATACGCCAGTCCATTCAGATCGCCCGCTACACCAATCCGCTCCCGGAACTGGTCGAGGTAAATGTTGCCGAGCATGTGCGCGTCTATGAAGCGCTCGAAGCCGGTGATGTCGAGGCGGCGCGGCAGACCATGCGGGCGCATATCTGGAATGCCGGCATGCGCATTGATGCGGCGCCCGGCAACACGGCAGACATCTCCATGACCAAGCAAGACGAACGGGATGAAAAGTGATGATGCTGGATAAGCTCAAGAAGATTACAGATATTTGTATCATGGTGGAGGATATCGAGCGGACGGTGGAATTTTACACCGAAAAGCTTGATTTCAAATTACGGCGGCGGGCCGAAGGCTTTGCGGATTTCCACACCAATGGGGTGACGCTGGCGGCCTGGGAACTGGATCATATCGGCAAATATGCCGGTGTTTCCAATGTGCGCTCACCGAAAGAGGCGCACAAGGCCTGCGTGGCCATCGAGCTCGATGCGCCGGCATCCGTCGACCAGCTGCATGAAGAGCTCAGCGCGCGCGGCGTACCGTTTTACGGCCCACCGCAGAGCTATGTGTGGAACGCGCGCTGTGCCTATTTCACCGATCCGGACGGCACTTTGTGGGAACTCTATGCCTGGGAAGAAGGCGGCCCCGGTGATTATCACGGCACCAACGAGGATCAAGCGAAGTAAACATCAACCGGTCACCATTTTGGTGGGCGTCACTCTTGGAAAGGAAAACCTGGCATGAAGAAACTCTCACCCTCACTCGACCGCAGGTCGTTTCTCAAAACCTCCGCTGGCGCTGTCGCAGCTTTTGGGACCGGCATCCAGCTGATCATCCCGCATGAGGCCCATGCCAGCGCCAAGGTGGTCATCAAATATGACTGGCTGATGTCCAACGGGCAGATCGGCGATATCATCGCCCTGGAAAACGGTTACTTCAAAGAGGCCGGACTTGAGGTGGAATTCAGCCCTGGCGGCCCCAATTCGGTGACCGTTCCTCCGGTGATTTCCGGTGCAGCGGCACTCGGGGAATTTTCTGAAACCCCGCAATTGTTCAATGCCAGAGCCAGTGGTGTACCGGTCAGGATCCTGGCCTGTGGCTTTCGCACCGGCCCCTATGCATTGACATCCAAACCCGGAAAACCCCTGCGCTCTGTTGAAGATCTTCGCGGCATGAAGATCGGCATCCAGCCCACCGCCCGGTTCCTGATGGATGCGATTGCTGCCAAGAACGGCATTCCCATCGACGAACTCGACATTATCAATGTTGGCTTCGACAAGGCGCCTCTGGAGCGCGGTGAAGTGGATGCCCTTGGCGGCTGGATCACCAATACCCAGGCTTTGTCCGTCATCGGTGATGATCGCATTGATCTGTTGCTCAGCGATTTGGGGCTTGCATCCTATGCCAATGTCTATTTTGCCACCGACAGCGCCGTTGAAGACAATGCGGACACCCTGGCGAAATTCATTGGTGCGGTTGCCAAAGGCTGGGGATGGACCCACGCCAATCCGCAGGAAGCGGTCAAAAAGGCCGTCGCGGCCTATCCCAACATGGATCTGGAATGGGAACAGAAGACCATCGATCTGGTGCTCAATCTGAGCTTTGACGCCAATACGGCGGCAGACGGATGGGGAACCTTTGATCCGGCGTCTCTGGAAGATCAGATTTCGCTCTATGACTCGATCGGGCAATATCCCGATGGTCGGCCGAAACTGGAAGATGTCTATACGACGAAAATCCTCGACATGACTGCAGCCGAGCGTCCCAAACTCAATGCTCCGGGTGCGTGACGCACAATGAGCATTGCGATTGAATGCAAAAATCTTGATATCGGTTTTCGCAATGCCGAAAGTGATGTCACGATTATTGCCGGTCTCGATCTTGCCATTGAGACCGGCGAATTCCTGACGATTCTGGGGCCTTCAGGTTGCGGCAAGTCTACGCTGCTGCGGGTCATCGCCGACCTGCTCGGGCCGTTGAAGGGAACCATCAGCGTGCTGGGCTCAGATCCGCATCTGGCGCGGCAGAGCCGCCAGATCGGCTTTGTTTTCCAGGATGCGACGCTGCTGCCTTGGCGCAATGTGCGGGATAATATCGAGTTGCCGACACGGGTCGGGGGCAATGCGCGAAAACCCTTGCCTGAAAACCGCACGGATGCGCTGATATCGATGCTTGGGCTTGAGGGCCTGGGCGAACGGTTTCCCCATCAGCTTTCCGGTGGCCAGCGCCAGCGCGTCGCCATTGCCCGCGCCCTGATCGAGGAGCCGCAATTGCTGTTGATGGACGAGCCTTTCGGGGCGCTGGACGAAATTACCCGTGATCGGCTGAACAATGAACTTCTGGCCATCTGGCGAAGAACCGGCACCACCATCCTGTTTGTCACCCATTCGATCATGGAGGCTGTCTATCTCGGTCAGCGGGTCATGGTGATGGCGACAAATCCCGGGCGGGTGCTCGGGATTGTTGATCTGGGCGAGATCAAAACGGCCGACAATGCCTGCTCGCGTGAAGATCCGAGGATCATTTCGGCGATGGCCGAAATGCGGGTGGCGCTGGAGGCGGCGTCATGATGGAACGCCCGCTCTCCAGACAGGCGCTGATTGTCCTGCCGATCATGGGTGCAACCCTGATACTGGCGGCCTGGCAATTTCTCGTGCCGCTGGCCGGGATCCCCGCCTATATCGTTCCTACGCCAACCACCATTGCCGGCGTCTTTGCAAACCAGTGGCCGCTGCTGATTTCCAATCTCTGGCCGACCCTCTTCGAAAGCATCGCCGGTTTTGTGATCGGCAATTCCGTTGCTGTTCTGCTCGCCATCATCTTTGCCTATAGCCGCGTCATGCAGGCAGCCTATTTTCCGGTCATCCTGTTTTTCAACACGATTCCGATCCTGGCACTGGCGCCGATTATCATCCTGATCTTCGGCCTCGGCATGTTGCCGAAAATCATCATCGCTGCGGTGATCTGTTTTTTCCCGACTCTGGTCAACATGATCCGGGGGCTGAACTCGGCCACCCGCAACGAGCAGGAACTGTTGCGCATCCTGTCGGCAACGCCCTGGGAGATTTTCTGGCAGCTGAGGTTCCCACGATCCCTGCCGATGCTGTTTTCATCCCTGCGCATCGCATCAACAACCTGCGTGATCGGCGCCATCGTCGGCGAATGGATCGGCTCGGACAAGGGGCTCGGAGCATTGATCATCCAGGCGACATTCAACTACCGCGCCGGCCAGCTCTACGCGGCAATTGTCCTGTCGTCCTCGATGGCCATCCTGCTCTTTGCGATTGTTGCCTATATAGAGAAGAAGGTCATCGACTATACGTAAGGCGAGGGCGGAGCCTTTTTGGCCGGTCATCAGCAATGGCCGCCGCGCTACCGCTCCTGCAGGGCGAGTCTTATGCCGAGAGCGCAATAAATGCCTCCGACAACTTTACCCTGCCATTTCAGAACCAGGGGATTGCGGCGCAGGAAATGGCTGACATGGCCGGCGCCGATGGCAAAAAACAGGGTGCTTGCCAGCCCCAGCAGAACCAGTATGACGCCAAGGACCGTCAGTTGGAGAAGCGCCGACCCGTTTTCCGGCTTCACGAATTGCGGCAGGAAGGCCAGGAAGAACAGGGCCGTTTTCGGATTGAGCAGTTCGGCAAGGATCGCCTGACGGAATGCATTGGCCGGGGTGAGCAGGTTGGTCTCTATCGCCATGTCCGTCGGCGCCTTCTGCAAAATGGCCCTGATGCCGAGGTAGACCAGATAGGCTGCGCCCAGATATTTAACCAGGCTGAACAGAAACGCCGATGCGAGAATGAGGGCTGAAATGCCGAATACGGCCAGCGCCGTGTGAATGAGATCACTAACCGCAATGCCGAGCCCCGTCGCAATCCCGACGCGCGTTCCCGAACCCGTCGCCCGCGCCACCGTAAGTACCGTTGCCGGGCCGGGAATCAGGACGAAACCAAAGACAATGGCGATATAGGTGACAAGCGTGGCTTGATCGATCACAGGGCTCTCCTTTCATGGAGCAGATAGTTTTGCAGATGTCCTTGTTCTGTCAAGGCGGACTTCGGTGTTGAAAGGTAGTCCTCCCAATTTAACGGGCTTATCCGTTGGAATTTAAACTGCCAATTTGAGTATCTGGAGTGGGGGTATTCCTCCAATTCCCATAAATGATCTCGAGAAGAAGATCGTATCAATCGCACGATTACAGCATCACAGATAGTTGGGACCTAGGCATCGCCTACTTTTCTTTGGGTGCCGCCGGTTACTGGATTGTATTCGGCGGAACCAAGTGGGGCTCGTAACAAAGCAGGTGGGTGGGGTCATGCCAAACTTTTGATACTGAATTTTCGTGACTACAGATCCACCTGTGCCAGTGTGTCGGCCCGTTCGATTGCCGCCACCAGCGAATTGTCGGATACTTTGGTGTAGATTTCGGTTGTAGAGATGCTGGCATGGCCGAGGAGACGTTGAACGATCCGGATATCAACACCTTCTTCGATGAGGAGTGTTGCCGCCGAATGTCTGAAGCGGTGAGGGGTGAGGTGCGGTGTTATCAGAAGCGAGCGTGACATGGCACGCAAGCGTTTCCTGAAGGCGGCCTCTGCCAGTCTGTCACCGCGTGAATTGAGAAACAGATATGCACTCGAATCCTCAGCTCGGCTTCTTTTTTCCCAATAATATCTGAAATCGCATAAAAGCCTTGCATTGGTCACATGCACCGTTCTTTCTCGGTTGCCTTTGCCCCGAACCCTGATTTTGGTGCAGACACCGGACACGTCGCGCAGTCTGAGATTTGTAATCTCGCCAATGCGCATTCCAGTCACGACAAGCAATCTGACAATGAGGCCGGTCACCTGATCTGCGCTGATTTCTTTGTTCATGACCGGGCGTTCAGGATTCACCTCAATGAGATGCTTTGCAACACCGAACAATGTGCTCAGAGTGGGGCGGTCTATGGGTCTGGGTAGCCGTTGTGGCACCTTCAAATCCAGACGCAATCCAATGAATGGTGATGGCGCTCCATCCGGCTCTCCTTCAAACCACTTGTAGTAAGAGCGAAGAGTGACAAACCGACGCCTTATGGTCGCCGGGCCGGCTTTTGATACTTCCCGCAGATGCTGGTGGAACTGGATCAACAGATCGGCTGTCACAATATCTATATCGTCTCTGGTGTGGATGAAACCCTGGAAGGCTTTCAGGTCCTGTTTATAGGCTCTCAGTGAATGTTCACTGAGCCCCAATTGTTCCTTGCAGTATGTGTGAAATCTAAAAAACGCGAAACTGATCATTGTGTCCCCATGGATTGAAAGAGATGCGCAATGATGTGACAGATAAAAAATAACCAATTGTATCAATGAGTTGATATTGTGGCTCAATTATTAACAATAAAAAGATGGAAGTGGTCTCCTGTAGAAAACGCCAACAAATTCAACGCAGGGCTTGCAATTTTTTTGACGCTCGCCCTTTAATTGTGAAGACCGAAATTTATTTGAGTAATGATAACTGGGAATTATGATGCTCATTGCCCTACTAAAGTCATACGCCCTCTGGCTTTTTATAAGTGGGATCGTATGTGGCGTGGGCGTGTGTCTCACGCTTTTGTACGACGCGACGCAGGCTCGCATGTTCCTGCTTTCATACATCTACTATTGGAATGGCTTGCTTGTAGGTATGACCGGGTTTGGCGCGCTACATTTTGCGCAAATTACCTTCAAGCAGTATTTTCACCTGCTGGCGTTCTCAATACTTAAAACCGATGAGGAGTTGAAAGTCCTAATCGCGTCTCGGCTGGACCACCTGTTTTCATTCAGAAACAAGCAGGTGATTGCCGTTCCAGTTTTTGCCATCGGCGCTTTAATCATGTACATTTGCGGGTATCCGTTGAATGGTTTTCCACAGTATTACTTATGGATTGCCTCCTCGGCGATGTTTTATGCTGGCGGAATTATGCTCGCATATGGCTTATACATTCTCTATTTTTTCCAAACGCTTGAGAGTAACATCGAACACCTAGATCTTCAGGAAAACGTTAATATTTTAGAACTTGAGAACTTCAACTTATATCTGTCAGTATTGTTTCTCGCTGCTATCGTTGCGCTGTATTTTGCGTTCCGCGGAACGCTGACTGCTAATTTCACATTTATGCCGCCGCATAAGTGGATTGCCGATACAGTGAACCTCTTTGTCACCCCAGGTAGCAGCTACGCATCTGTGCGAAATTTGCTTATTTATCCTATTGTTGTCTTCCTACCACTGTCGCTGTTTACTAGCTTCTACATGAAACTCGTTCTTCGTAGAATCTACCTGTTTAGCATCAAACGAAAGGTCTCCGAGATTGACCGTCTGGCAAAACCCGTTATCGACGACGCGGATTCGGGCAACTCGAAAATCGCGATCATCGAAGTTCGAAAGGCCGCAATCGAACTAAAGGAAAAAATTGTTCAAAACAATAAAGTCCTACCTGTGATTACGTTAAAGGACTCGCCGTCTATTGTCGTGGTTGTCATCGTGATATTGCAGTTTATCTGGATAAATGACATTCAAATCAAGCAGTTCTTTGATGGTGTGCTTGGCGCTACAAACTGAGTAGCGTCCGAACAAGGGGCGTTACCCACGCAGTGTTTCTCATGCGGGCTACCCTCCTCCAGTTGCTGACTTGGAAAAAATGCCCAGGACCAATTTCACCAAATATTAGGTCGTCCAAGGATTTTTGATCCACGCAGTGCAGCAGGTCAACAAACGCTTGTCCTTGATCGGAGGTCCCTGTGTTCAGTTGGTGAAACAGGTTCTGATGAAAGCGCTGCGCAAATTTGCGCATTTGCGGCATGACGTGATCAAGGTCTTTCGCAGAAAGCCTGCTTGACTCGATCCGTTGCGAAACTCCGGCAGATGCCTCTCTAAAGCCCAAAAGCAGCTTATTTAAGCATGTGCAGCTTGCAGCTGGGTGAGTTTGCCCAGCTTCGCCAAAGAATAGCACACGGTTCAATGCCCTCTTTCTAACTTTGCCGATAGGCACGATGCCGTGCAGCGGGCTGGCATTGCTTAACGGCTTCAATACATCTGAGTAGTGCGTATCGTTGACGATAAAGTCAAAATTACTAGCCAGTTTATCGAGAGATTGGGTGGTTTTGGCTGGTGCGATTAGCACTACGTTTGCGGTGCCATCCGACTTCGGGAAAACCTCGAGCATTGAGGGTGACCCCGCTAGTAGTACATTGTCGGCGGCTATCGGATTTATTGGGCGTTTCAGTTGCATCGTCCGGCCATATAGGTGGTGATACCCCAGTATATTGACGGCTCTAGCGGAGCTTACGATCGGGGACGAATAGCCCATGCAGTCGATAAGGAGCGCGGCGCGAAAGGAGCTGTTGTTAGCGTGCGCGAGGACGTATCTATCGGTGCAATCGTAGCTGTACAGGCGATGGTTATAGAGTATTTGCGACCCGTTGGCCTCAATGGATTCAACGAGGTGCGACACCAGTTTCTTCGTGTCCCAGAGGATGTAGCTGCCTTTGACGGTGAATTTGGATCGATTGTTTGCGATGAAGTCGAGCTCATTCCATTCGGAATCTACGCATGCTGCCAGATCAGGATTTCTTTCTAGGCATTCTCTTCGCGTTAGCCAGAATTTGTTCGAACACTGGGCGCGTTGTGCTTTCTCCAAGACAACCACTGAGTAGGACTTCGACAACTCCGAAGCCATCAGCAGCCCGGAGATACCGGCTCCGCAAATCGTCACGTCAGTTTTAATCATAATTCCCAGTTATCATTACTCAAATAAATTTCGGTC
>Ga0208648_1000084_pt1 | contig 97653 bp, 100 predicted proteins | sample AntAceMetag02UKL_FD_184772 | JGI IMG/M metagenome (GOLD analysis project Ga0208648, IMG submission 184772) | Saline lake microbial communities from Ace Lake, Antarctica - Antarctic Ace Lake Metagenome 02UKL (SPAdes) (version 2) | ecosystem: Environmental > Aquatic > Non-marine Saline and... | reverse complement strand
ATCCGTGAAGGTGGACGTACCGTCGGCTCTGGCATCGTGACAAGCATCACCGAGTAGTAAGAATGTCTGGGACGCGCCGCCAGATCGGCGCGTCCTGCAAAACCTGCGGAAACAACCGCAACCAAAACGTAAATTGGACTGATTACCTGGGCACGTCCCTTCAGTCTTGAAACTAAGGATAAGTCGAATGAACGGCCAGAATATCCGTATCCGCCTCAAGGCGTTTGATCATCGGATTCTCGATGCCTCCACGCGTGAAATCGTGTCGACGGCCAAGCGCACGGGTGCGAGTGTGCGAGGACCAATTCCGCTTCCAACGCGGATTGAGAAATTTACGGTAAACAGGTCGCCGCACATCGACAAGAAAAGCCGTGAACAGTTCGAGATTCGGACGCACAAGCGTCTTCTCGATATTGTTGACCCTACACCACAGACAGTCGATGCGCTGATGAAGCTCGATCTTGCTGCCGGTGTGGATGTAGAAATCAAGCTTTAACGAGCGGTCTCTGGGACTGGTTGCGATAATCCGATACGGAATTTTGCACGAGACCAGACCCAATTTACGACAAGGACGAACCAATGCGTTCAGGTGTTATAGCACAGAAAGTGGGAATGACCCGCGTCTACAACGACGCTGGTGAGCATGTTCCGGTGACAGTTTTACGTCTCCAGAATTGTCAGGTCGTTGCCCAACGTACAGAAGACAAAAACGGTTATACTGCGGTGCAGTTGGGCGTTGGCATTGCCAAGGCCAAGAACACGACGAAGCCGATGCGTGGACATTTTGCAGCTGCAAATGTGGAGCCAAAGGCAAAAGTTGCCGAGTTCCGTGTTACTGCTGACAATATGCTTGAAGTTGGTTCGGAGATCATTCCGGGTCATTTCGTAGCTGGTCAGCGTGTAGATGTGACGGGTACATCGGTCGGTAAAGGTTTTGCCGGTGCGATGAAGCGACACAATTTCAGAGGCCTGCGTGCAACGCATGGTGTTTCGGTATCTCACCGTTCGCATGGTTCCACCGGTCAGTGTCAGGATCCTGGCAAGGTCTTCAAGGGTAAGAGAATGGCTGGTCATATGGGTAGCACCCGTATCACGACCCAGAACCTTGAAATCGTGACAACCGACGATGATCGTGGATTGATCCTGGTCAAGGGTGCAGTACCCGGTTCCAAGGGTTCCTGGATCACTGTCAGGGACGCGATCAAGGTTTCCGTTCCTGATAATGCGCCAAAGCCTGCTGGTTTGCGCGCTTCAGTGGCCGCTGCGAGTGCGCCGGCTGAACACGTCGGTGAGGGAGCCGAATAATGGATCTTAAGGTAACAACCCTCGAAGGTAAGGACGCAGGCAAGGTATCGCTGTCTGACAGTGTGTTCGGTCTTGAGCCGCGTGATGATATCCTTCAGCGTATGGTTCGCTGGCAGCTTGCCCGCAAGCGTCAGGGTACGCATAAAACCAAGGGTCGGTCGGAAATTTCCAGAACCGGCGCCAAGATGTTCCGCCAGAAGGGCACAGGTCGCGCACGTCACTCGTCTGCACGTGCACCTCAGTTCCGTGGTGGTGGTAAAGCTCATGGACCGGTTGTGCGTAGTCATGAACATGACCTGCCCAAGAAGGTCAGAGCATTGGCATTGCGTCATGCGCTTTCTTCCAAGTTGCGCGATGACAGTCTGATCATTATCGATGATCTCGCTTCCAAGGAAGCGAAGACAAAGATGCTTACCGGTTCGCTGGATAAGTTGGGCCTGTCCAATGCCTTGTTCATTGGTGGTGCTGAACTGGACAACAATTTCAAGCTCGCTGCGCAGAACATTCCCAATGTGGATGTCCTGCCGGTTCAGGGCATTAATGTTTACGACATCTTGCGCCGCGGAAAGCTCGTTCTTTCCAAAGCTGCTGTCGAAGCTCTTGAGGAGCGGTTCAAATGACGGATCTTCGCCACTATGATGTAATCACCTCACCGGTGATCACTGAAAAAGCAACGCTGGTTTCTGAACAGAACAAGGTTGTTTTCAATGTCGCCAAGACAGCGTCCAAGTCCGAAATCAAAGCGGCAGTTGAAGCTTTGTTCGGGGTGAAAGTCAAAGCTGTCAATACCCTGGTTCGCAAGGGTAAAGTGAAACGGTTTCGTGGCACTATTGGTAAGCAGAATGACGTTAAAAAGGCGATTGTAACACTTGTTGACGGTGAATCCGTTGACGTGACAACCGGTCTTTAACGGCTAGTTCAGAGGAAAGAAGAAGACAGATGGCATTGAAATCTTTCAATCCGACGACACCAAGCCAGCGTCAACTGGTGATTGTTGATCGTTCGGGCCTTTACAAAGGCAAGCCCGTCAAGGCTTTGACGGAAGGCTTGTCTTCCAAGGGCGGTCGCAACAACACCGGCAGAATGACCATGCGTCACCAGGGTGGCGGTCATAAGCGCACCTATCGCATGGTTGACTTCAAGCGTCGCAAATATGACGTGCAGGGGACTGTCGAGCGTCTGGAGTATGATCCAAACCGCACGGCGTTTATTGCACTGGTCAAATATGACGACAACGAGTTGGCCTATATTCTGGCGCCACAGCGTCTCTCTGCGGGTGACAAGGTCATCTCGTCGCGATCTGCTGTTGACGTGAAGCCTGGCAACACCATGCCATTGGAAGCCATGCCGGTTGGCACGATTGTCCATAATGTTGAAATGAAGCCTGGCAAGGGTGGTCAGATTGCCCGCTCAGCCGGTACCTATGTTCAGCTGGTTGGCCGTGATCAGGGAATGGCAATTCTTCGGTTGAATTCCGATGAGCAGCGTCTTGTGTCGGGCACTTGCCTTGCAACGGTTGGCGCAGTATCCAACCCGGACAATTCAAACCGCAATGATGGTAAAGCAGGTCGGTCACGTTGGCTTGGCAAACGTCCAAGCGTTCGTGGTGTAGTCATGAACCCTGTCGATCACCCGCACGGTGGTGGCGAAGGTCGTACATCAGGTGGACGTCATCCGGTAACCCCTTGGGGCAAGCCGACCAAAGGTAAGCGTACGCGTTCAAATAAATCGACGGATCAGTTCATTATGCGCTCCCGTCATCAGCGTAAGAAATAAGAGAGGAAGTCTCAAGTGGCTCGTTCAGTATGGAAAGGTCCGTTTGTTGACGGCTATCTTCTCAAGAAAGCTGAGAAGGTGCGTGAAAGCGGCCGTAACGAAGTGATTAAAACGTGGAGCCGTCGCTCTACGATTTTGCCTCAGTTCGTCGGTATGACTTTCGGCGTCTATAACGGAAACAAACATATTCCCGTCAACGTGTCGGAAGACATGGTTGGTCAGAAATTGGGTGAATTTTCCCCGACCCGGACCTATTACGGCCACGGCGCGGATAAGAAAGCGAAGAGGAAGTAGCAATGGGCAAGGCCAAGGCCGAGCGCAGGCTCAAGGATAACGAGGCAAGAGCAGTTGCCCGTACACTCCGTGTCAGCCCGCAGAAGCTCAATCTCGTAGCCGCAATGATCCGTGGCAAAAAAGTAGAGAGCGCTCTGGCGGATCTGACGTTTTCGCGCAAGCGTATTTCGGAGACAGTCAAGAAGACGCTGGAATCCGCAATTGCCAATGCCGAGAACAATCATGATCTCGACGTCGACACTTTGATTGTTGCTGAAGCCTACGTGGGCAAGTCGGTAGTGATGAAGCGTTTTCGTGCCCGCGGTCGCGGTCGCGCCTCGCGGATTGAAAAGCCGTTCTCTCATCTGACAATCGTCGTGCGTGAAGTCACGGAAACAGAGGAGGCCGCGTAATGGGTCAGAAGATTAATCCAATCAGTCTGCGTCTCGGCATCAATCGCACCTGGGATTCACGCTGGTACGCTGAAAAAGGCGAATATGGCAATCTGCTTCAGGAAGACCTGAAGATTCGTGAATACCTGCTCAAGGAATTGAAGCAGGCTGCGATTTCAAAGGTTGTCATCGAGCGTCCGCACAAGAAGTGTCGCGTGTCCATTCATTCCGCCCGTCCTGGCCTGATCATCGGCAAAAAGGGTGCGGATATTGAAAAGTTGCGTCAGAAGCTGTCGCGTATGACCAATTCGGAAACGCACCTCAATATTGTTGAAGTGCGCAAGCCGGAAGTTGATGCGACCCTCGTGGCCCAGTCCATTGCCCAGCAGCTGGAGCGCCGCGTGGCGTTCAGACGCGCCATGAAGCGCGCAGTTCAGTCGGCGATGCGTTTGGGTGCTGAAGGTATTCGTATCACCTGTGGTGGTCGTTTGGGCGGTGCCGAAATCGCACGTACGGAATGGTATCGCGAAGGTCGCGTGCCGCTTCACACATTGCGTGCAGATATCGATTATGGCGTCGCTGACGCTCATACTGCCTACGGCGTATGCGGCATCAAGGTCTGGATCTTCAAGGGCGAAATTCTTGAACATGATCCAATGGCTTCCGAGCGCCGTGCTACGGAAAGTGACAACAAGGGCAGCAGTAACCGCCGCCGCGAAAACGCGTAGTAATCCGCGCGGCAAGTCAGTTCGGAGAATAGTATAATGTTGCAGCCAAAGCGCACAAAGTACCGCAAGCAGCACAAAGGACGTATCAAAGGTGTTGCACCTGGTGGTACTGCGCTGACTTTCGGCGCATTCGGTCTGAAAGCACAGGAGCCTGATCGGGTGAATGCCCGTCAGATCGAGGCAGCTCGCCGTGCGATCACCCGTCATATGAAACGCGCCGGTCGCGTATGGATCCGCATCTTCCCAGATGTTCCGGTCACATCAAAGCCGACGGAAGTTCGTATGGGTAAGGGTAAGGGATCTGTTGATTATTGGGCATGTAAGGTCAAACCTGGCCGTATCATGTTTGAAATTGACGGCGTCAATGAAGAAACAGCGCGCGAAGCATTGCGTCTCGGAGCAGCGAAGCTTTCGGTCAAGACGCGCTTCGTTCAACGTATTGCAGAGTAGGAAGACAACCATGAAAGCCGTAGATATTCGTGCCATGAGCGTTGACCTGCTCGGCGATGAACTTGCCAAATTGAAGAAAGAGCAGTTTAACCTGCGTTTTCAGAAGGCAACCGGACAGCTTGAAAAGACATCACGTGTCAAGGAAGTTCGTCGTGACATTGCACGCGTCAAGACAATAGCCCGCCAGAAGGCGGCAGAAGCCAAGGCCTAAGGACCAAAAAAATGCCAAAACGCATTCTGCAGGGCACCGTCGTCAGCGACAAAAGTGACAAGACTATTGTTGTCAAAGTCGAGCGCCGATTTGCCCATCCAATGTTAAGGAAGACTGTGCGCCGTTCGAAGAACTACAAAGCGCATGACGAGTTAAATCAAAAGAAGACCGGCGATTCAGTTTCCATTCAGGAATGTGCGCCGATCTCCAAAGACAAGTGCTGGACGGTTGTTACCGAATAGTCTTATAGCAATCTGTAAACGAAATAAAACCGCCGGGGCCTACAACAGGAGCCTCGGTTTAGCTTAAAAAGGCGGTCTGACATGATTCAGATGCAAACAAACCTCGACGTTGCCGATAATTCCGGTGCCCGTCGTGTCATGTGCATCAAGGTGCTGGGCGGCTCGAAGCGGAAATATGCATCCGTTGGAGACATTATCGTCGTCTCCATCAAGGAAGCCATTCCGCGCGGCCGTGTTAAAAAAGGTGACGTCATGAAGGCGGTGGTCGTACGTACGGCCAAAGATATTCGCCGGGCTGATGGCAGTGTCATTCGTTTTGACAACAATGCAGCAGTTCTGATCGACAATAAGAAAGATCCGATCGGCACCCGTATTTTCGGACCGGTTCCACGCGAACTTCGCGCCAAGAACCATATGAAGATTATTTCGCTGGCGCCGGAAGTTCTGTAAGGAGAATACGATGCAGAAAATCCGTAAAGGCGACAGTGTCGTTGTACTCACCGGTAAGGACAAGGGTCGTACTGGTGAAGTCATTCAGGTAATGCCAAAAGAGAACCGGGCCCTGGTCCGCGGGATCAATCTGGTCAAGCGCCATCAGCGTCAGACTCAGACCGAGCAGGCTGGCATTATCAACAAGGAAGCGTCAGTGCACATTTCAAACCTGGCTATCGCCGATTCAGACGGCAAGCCGACCCGCGTGGGTATCAAGGTCAATGAAGATGGCACAAAAGTACGCATTGCAAAGCGCTCAGGAGACCTGATCAATGGCTGAGGCAAAATACGAGCCACGGCTCAAGACAGAATACGGCGAGCGCATTCGCACTGCCATGCAGGAGAAGTTCTCCTACGGCAATGTCATGCAGATCCCGCGTGTTGACAAGATTGTACTGAATATGGGTGTTGGCGAATCCACAGCGGATTCAAAGAAACCTGCGATTGCGGCTGCAGACCTGGCAGCAATTGCCGGCCAGAAGCCGATTATCACACGTGCAAGCAAGTCAATTGCCGGTTTCAAGGTTCGTGAAGGTATGCCAATTGGTGCAAAGGTGACTTTGCGCGGCGTACGCATGTATGAATTCATGGATCGACTGGTCAATATCGCATTGCCACGGGTTCGTGACTTTCGCGGATTGAACCCCAAAAGCTTCGATGGACAGGGCAATTTTGCCATGGGCATCAAAGAACACATTGTGTTCCCTGAGATCAATTACGATAAAGTTGATCAGATGTGGGGCATGGATATCATCGTTTGTACGACTGCGAAATCGGACGACGAAGCGCGGGCTCTGCTTGCAGAGTTCAACTTCCCGTTTCGACAGTAACGGCAAGCGTAAAGAGGATATTTGGCATGGCTAAGGTTAGCGCAGTCGAAAAGAATAAACGTCGTCGCCGCACTGTAGCGCAGGATGCACCAAAGCGTGCTGCACTCAAGGCTATCATCATGAATCAGGAAGCGCCGATCGAGGAGCGTTTTAAAGCAACGCTCAAACTCGCTGAGTTGCCTCGTGACGGATCAAAGACACGTATTCGCAATCGTTGCGAATTGTCAGGTCGCCCACGTGCATATTATCGCAAAATGAGAATGTCCCGTATCGCGCTGCGTGAACTTGGTTCACACGGCAAGATACCGGGCATCGTCAAGTCCAGCTGGTAAGGAGACGGGTATATGGCAATGACTGATCCGCTGGGCGATATGCTCACCCGAATCCGTAATGCAACGGGCCGCCGCAAGTCGAGTGTATCCACTCCGGCTTCCAGGCTTCGCGCACGTGTTCTCGATGTCCTTCAGTCTGAAGGATATATTCGGGGATATTCCGAAGTCAATTTTGATAACGGCAAGGCCGAGATCAATATTGAACTGAAATATTTTGAAGGCGCGCCCGTTATCAGAGAGATATCACGCGTATCAAAACCGGGCCGCCGGGTTTATGTCTCGGTCAAGTCCATTCCGCAGGTCGCGAACGGCCTCGGCATATCTATCCTTTCGACTCCGAAGGGTGTGATGGCCGATCATGAGGCGCGCGAACAGAATGTTGGTGGAGAGGTTCTTTGTCAGATCTTCTGATCTGGCAGAACCTCCATAACGGTCAGACAGGTTTGAACAATGTCTCGTATCGGTAAAAAGCCCGTTTCAGTTCCCGCAGGCGTCACTGCTTCGGTTGAGGGACAGAAGGTCACTGCAAAGGGACCAAAGGGTGAGTTGCATTACGTCGTCAATGACGAAGTGCTGGTGAAATTGGAAGAAAACGAATTGGTCGTCACTCCCGTCGATCAGTCGAAAGACGCACGTTCGAAGTGGGGCATGAGCCGCACGATGATCGAAAACATCCTCAGTGGTGTTACCAACGGTTTTGAACGCCGTCTGGAGATCAATGGTGTCGGTTATCGTGCAACGATGCAGGGAAGTAACCTGCAGCTCGCACTTGGCTACAGCCATGACGTGGTTTATGAGGCACCTGAAGGCATTACGCTTGCTTGTCCGCGACCGACAGAGATTGTCATCACGGGCATCGACAAACAGCGTGTTGGACAGGTTGCGTCTGAAATTCGTAGTTTCCGCAAACCTGAGCCCTACAAGGGCAAAGGTGTGAAATATGCCGAAGAGCGGGTTGTCCGCAAAGAAGGCAAGAAGAAGTAAGGACCACGCAATGGCTAGCAGGAAAGAAGTACTTGTGCATCGTGCAGCGCGTGTTCGCCGACAGCTCAAGGCAGTCGCAAACGGTCGCCCGCGTTTGTCGGTTCACCGTTCGTCAAAGAACATATATGCACAGATAATCGATGACGTTGCCGGCAATACCCTGGCAGCAGCATCGACACTGGATGCCGATCTGCGCAAGGCATTGGCAACCGGTGCGAACATTGATGCGGCTGCGGCAGTTGGGAAACTGGTTGCTGAACGCGCATCGAAGGCCGGGGTCAAGGAAGTTGTCTTTGATCGCGGAGCGTTTATCTTTCACGGCCGTATCAAGGCGTTGGCTGATGCTGCGCGCGAAAACGGCTTAACCTTTTAATCAATCTGCCTGTTGCACCCGTAAAAGAAAAAAGGAAAAGGACAATGGCAAGAGAATCACGCCGCGATAATCGCGGTAGAGATGATGAGCGTGACAGCGAATTTGTCGACAAGCTCGTCCATATCAACCGCGTTGCCAAGGTTGTCAAAGGTGGCCGCCGCTTCGGTTTTGCCGCTTTGGTTGTCGTTGGTGACCAGAAGGGTCGCGTCGGTTTTGGCCACGGTAAGGCTCGCGAAGTGCCAGAAGCAATTCGCAAGGCGACCGAAGCTGCCAAACGCGGCATGATCTTCGTACCGCTGCGCTCCGGTCGTACATTGCATCACGATGTGCATGGCCGTCATGGCGCCGGCAAGGTTTTGCTGCGTTCGGCAAAAGCCGGTACCGGAATCATTGCTGGTGGCCCGATGCGTGCTGTATTCGAAACACTCGGCATGCAGGACGTTGTTGCGAAATCAACAGGTTCTTCCAACCCTTACAACATGGTTCGTGCAACATTTGATGCGCTTCAGCACCAGATGCACCCCAAGGATATTGCAGCGCAGCGTGGGATGAAATACTCTACACTGCAGGCGCGTCGCTCATCCATTGTTGGTAGCGAAGAATAGGAAACGGTACGTTATGGCTGACAAGAAAACAGGCAAGACAGTTACCGTCGAACAGATTGGTAGCCCCATTCGCCGCCCGGCAGATCAGCGTCAGACGCTGGTTGGCCTGGGACTGAATAAAATGCACCGCCAGCGCACTCTGGAAGATACACCAGCTGTGCGCGGCATGATCCGCAAGGTGAGTCACCTCGTGCGCGTCGTTGACGAAGCCTGAGGGGAGTAAACATCATGAAACTGAATGATATTCGCGACAATGAAGGTGCGTCCAAGGACCGCAAGAGAGTCGGTCGGGGCATTGGTTCCGGTACCGGCAAAACTGGTGGCCGTGGCGTCAAGGGTCAGAAATCCCGTTCGGGTGTAGCGATCAACGGTTTTGAGGGCGGTCAAATGCCTATCTACCGTCGTCTTCCCAAGCGTGGATTCACCAACATTTTCTCCAAGGACTTCAACATCGTTTCGGTTGGCCGCATCCAGGTGGCCATCGACGCGAAAAAGCTTGATGCCAAAAAGGCCATCGATATTGCTGCTCTCGTTGAAGCAGGCGTTGTTCGTCGCCCCAAGGACGGGGTTCGTATCCTGTCCGATGGAGAATTGACGTCAAAGCTGACATTGGAAGTTGCCGGTGCTTCGAAATCGGCCATTGAAAAAGTTGAAAAAGCCGGCGGCACGCTCAAGCTGATCGGTGCAGCGGCAGTCGCAGCCGAAGCTTCTGAATAAATTGTGGCCTGTTGTGATTTGCAACAGGCTACTTTCTTCCCATATGGATAACACGTTACTGTGGTCCCGAAAGGGAGTGAATGACGGGAGCGGCTTTACCCAAAGCAACAGATTGTGTTTTAAAGACGCTTTTTGAACAGCAATTGTGACTGATTCCGGGTTGGTGTTTTCATCGACATGATACCCAGGTAACAAGTCTCGCGGAGATTCGTATGGCATCTGCAGCCGAACAACTCGCATCAAATTTGAACTTTTCAGCCTTTTCAAAGGCCGAAGATCTGAAAAAGCGCATCTGGTTTACCCTGGGTGCGCTTTTGGTCTATCGGCTAGGCACCTATATTCCTCTCCCGGGTCTGAACCCGGAAGCATTTGCTCAGGCATTCCAACAGCAAAGTGGTGGTATCCTCGGGCTGTTCAACATGTTTGCCGGCGGTGCGGTTGAGCGCATGGCGATCTTCGCACTGGGCATTATGCCTTACATCTCTGCATCCATTATCATGCAGCTGATGACTTCGGTTGTTCCCACGCTGGAACAATTGAAAAAGGATGGCGAACAGGGCCGCAAGGTCATCAACCAATATACCCGCTACGGCACGGTGCTTTTGGGTACCATGCAGGCCTACGGTATTTCCGTCGGGCTGGAATCCGGCAATGGTATTGTTGCCGATCCGGGCTGGTTTTTCCGTATTTCGACAGTGGTAACGCTGGTCGGCGGTACCATGTTCCTGATGTGGCTTGGTGAACAGATCACGGCACGCGGTATTGGTAACGGTATTTCCCTGATCATCTTCTCGGGTATTGTGGCTGCTCTTCCCAGTGCGGTTGCAGGAACCCTGGAACTCGGACGGACCGGCGCACTTTCGACCGGTTTGATCATCCTGGTCATTGTCATTGCCATTTCGGTCATTGCCTTCATCGTCTTTGTGGAGCGGGCGCAACGCCGTCTGCTCATACAATATCCCAAACGACAGGTCGGCAATCGCATGTTCCAGGGTGATGCCTCGCATCTGCCGCTCAAGCTGAACACAGCCGGTGTTATTCCGCCGATCTTTGCATCGTCTTTGTTGCTGCTGCCTGCCACGCTGGCCGGGTTCTCGGCAACGACCAACCTGCCACCCTGGGCGACCACGGTTCTTGCCACGCTTGGCCATGGCCAGCCGCTCTATATGGTTTTCTATGCTTCGATGATTGCTTTCTTTGCATTCTTCTATACCGCTGTGGTTTTCAATCCGAAGGATACAGCCGACAATCTGAAGAGCCATGGAGGCTTTATTCCCGGCATACGGCCAGGCGATAGGACAGCCGAATATATAGACTATGTGTTGACGCGCATTACCGTCATCGGTGCGCTATACCTTGTCTTTGTGTGTCTGTTGCCTGAGGTGTTGATTGCTCAGACGGGGATACCCTTTTATCTGGGTGGCACATCCTTGCTGATTGTTGTCAGTGTTACACTGGATACGGTTGCACAGATCCAGGGTCACCTGATCGCGCAGCAATATGAAGGACTGATCAAAAAGTCAAAACTTCGGGGAGGAAAGAGGGGCCGATGAGATTGATTCTGCTTGGACCACCGGGCGCGGGGAAGGGGACCCAGGCCCATCGTCTGGTCGAGAGATATGGCATTCCTCAGCTTTCAACGGGAGATATGCTGCGCTCTGCGGTAGCAGCTGGTACTGAGGTCGGCCTGCGCGCCAAGGCTGTGATGGATGCCGGCAAGCTGGTGTCTGACGACATTGTCAACGCGATTGTCTCTGAGCGGCTGGATCAGCCGGACTGCCAGCGCGGTTTCATACTGGATGGTTATCCGCGTACATTGGTACAGGCCGACGCGACCAGCACGATGCTGGCGTCCAAGGAGATGTCGCTGTCCTGCGTGATCGAGATTCGGGTTGATGACGCCATATTGGCAAGTCGTATCGGTGGTCGTTATACCTGCGCAAAATGCGGTGCCGGCTATCATGATGAAAATCTCAAACCGGCTGTAGAGGGCGTCTGCGATAATTGCGGTTCTACGGAATTTTCCAGGCGGCCTGATGATAAACCGGAAACGGTTCTCACCAGGTTGCAGGCCTACTACAAGGAAACGTCTCCTTTGCTGGGTTATTACTATGCAAAGGGATTGCTGAGACCCGTCGATGGAATGGCCGAAATCGACCAGGTTACGGCCCAGATTGAGGATATTCTTGCATCCTTGTGAGATTTTGCGTCGGTTTTTGGAAAAATCGCGCAATCCTTCGGAATTTAAGTCATTGGACTGTTGACGTTTGTGCATCGAGTCCGATAGAAACCGCCCAATTCGAGATAGTCGAGGGATTGGCGCGGTTTTCGAGAGAGAGAGCCGGGGCGATCGTTTTTACGTGCCTCGTTTAAAGTTAACATGCGGCTTAGACGCTGCGCAATGAAGCAGCCAAGCCGATTTGGTTTGACAGTCAAGGAGAACAGACGTGGCCCGTATCGCTGGCGTCAATATTCCAACGAACAAGCGCGTTATAATTGCGCTTCAGTATATTCACGGAATCGGTGCAACCTTCGCCAAGGAAATCATCGAAAAAGCTGGTATCGCACCTGAGCGCCGTGTCAATGAACTTGCTGATTCTGAAGTGATCAGGATCCGTGAAGCCATTGACCGCGACTATCAGGTCGAAGGGGACCTGCGCCGCGAAACATCGATGAACATCAAGCGTCTTATGGATCTTGGTTGCTATCGTGGTTTGCGGCATCGCCGGAACCTGCCGGTTCGTGGTCAGCGCACGCATACAAATGCGCGCACCCGTAAGGGACCTGCAAGAGCAATCGCAGGTAAGAAGAAATAAGCAGCCGGTAATTCCGGTCTGGGTCGGCTCCTTGCAAAAGAGGCCGGCCTTTTGCGTATGATTGGATTGGGCAGCAATGCCTCATCCGGTGGAGCCGCTGGGATTACGGCGGTGTAGAGATCATTGAAAGGGTCAAAATGGCAAAAGAAGCCGCACGCGTTCGTCGCCGCGAACGTAAGAATATTTCGTCGGGCGTTGCCCACGTCAAGTCAACATTCAACAACACCATGATCACCGTCACGGATGCACAGGGCAATACCATTGCCTGGTCTTCTGCCGGTGCCAAAGGTTTCAAGGGCTCACGCAAGTCCACACCGTTTGCCGCTCAGATTGCAGCGGAAGACTGTGCAAAGAAGGCCCAGGAACATGGTATGAAGTCGCTTGAAGTTGAAGTTTGCGGACCGGGTTCCGGTCGTGAATCAGCTTTGCGTGCACTTCAGGCTTCCGGTTTCACCATCACCTCCATTCGTGATGTGACACCAATCCCGCATAACGGATGCCGCCCGCGCAAGAAGCGTCGCGTCTAATCTGCGTTTTAACAACCGAAGAGCGCTTGTGCGCTCCTCTTGGTTATCCAGCTCTGTTGTCACGATTGGATGGTGGCAAGGAACGGAAGGTAAAGCAATATGATCCAGAAAAACTGGCAAGAACTTATCAAGCCAAACAAGATCGAGTTCTCGGCATCAGGACGCACCAAGGCGACCTTGGTTGCAGAGCCACTTGAACGTGGTTTTGGTCTGACACTTGGCAATGCATTGCGGCGCGTGCTGCTTTCATCGCTGCGTGGCGCAGCGGTTACGGCTGTACAGATCGACGGTGTGCTGCATGAGTTTTCATCAATCCCCGGTGTTCGCGAAGACGTGACTGATATTGTTCTCAATATCAAGGAAATCGCCATCGGCATGGAAGGCGACGAGCCCAAGCGCATGGTTGTGCGCAAGCAGGGTCCCGGAGCCGTTCTCGCCGGTGACATTCAGACGGTTGGCGATATCGAGATTCTCAATCCCGAACATGTCATCTGTACACTCGATGAGGGTGCGGAAATCCGCATGGAGTTCACCGTTCAAAATGGCAAGGGCTATGTTCCGGCAGACCGTAACAGGGCGGAAGATGCGCCTATCGGCCTGATTCCGGTTGATAGTCTCTATTCTCCTGTCAAGAAGGTCTCCTACAAGGTTGAGAACACCCGTGAGGGACAGGTTCTCGATTATGACCGTCTGAGAATGACGCTCGAAACGGATGGTTCGGTAACCGGAGAAGATGCAATTGCATTTGCTGCCCGTATTCTTCAGGATCAGCTTGGCGTGTTCATCAACTTTGACGAGCCGCAGAAGGAAGTTGAAGAAGTTCAGGCAACTGAACTTGCATTCAATCCTGCGCTTTTGAAGAAGGTCGACGAACTTGAACTTTCAGTTCGTTCTGCAAACTGCTTGAAAAACGACAACATCGTGTATATTGGCGATCTGATCCAGAAGACAGAAGCCGAGATGCTGCGGACACCGAACTTTGGCCGCAAGTCGCTGAACGAGATCAAGGAAGTACTGGCATCCATGGGCCTCCATTTGGGAATGGAAGTACCTGCATGGCCACCGGAAAACATCGAAGATCTGGCCAAGCGCTACGAGGATCAATATTAACCGAACCCCGCGGGCATTTAGCCCCGCACTGAAGGAGAAGGCTCATGCGCCATCGTATGTCAGGCCGCAAGCTGAACCGGACATCCAGTCATCGTAAGGCAATGTTTGCCAATATGGCTGCGTCACTGATTCAGCACGAACAGATTATCACGACCTTGCCCAAGGCCAAGGAAATACGTCCAATCGTTGAAAAGCTTGTCACACTTGGCAAGCGTGGCGATTTGCATGCCCGCAGGCAGGCAATTTCCAAAATTCGCGATGTTGAAATGGTTGCAAAACTGTTCGATGCGATTGCGACACGGTATGCGGATCGGCATGGCGGTTATATCCGCATTATGAAAGCCGGCTATCGCAAGGGTGACAATGCACCGCTCGCTGTTGTCGAATTCGTCGACCGCGATGTCGATGCAAGGGGCGCCAAAGATCGTGCCCGCCTTGAAGCAGAAGCCAATGAAGAAAGTGAAGCAGCGTAAGAACTGCAACACGTGTAATCAAGAGGCCGGGCATTGCCCGGCCTTTTTCGTATGCGCTTTTACCAGTCTGCATTCACTGTCTGCTTGCACTGTCTGCTATCTGGGGGGTGCGACAATCGGCCTGAGCCTGTGGTAAGACGTCAGCAGAGGCTGGAGCCTGTCTTGCTTTCATTGAACCACTCTGTTCGTGATCCAGAGAGTCGATCCGCCAGGAAGGCGGTAAAGAGCGATGCTCTCGCATCGGTCGAGACGTCAGACAAAACGGGTGACGCAGCGGGCGGCCACTGGTCGCGAACCCTTCGGGCCAGCTGTTTTTTAGCCACTATCGACGTCGTTTCGCTTGCCCGTACCTTGAGGTACGCGCTTCACGAACCAACTTGATCCTGACCAAAAAACAACTGGCAGAGTGAATCAATGAAAGCAAGACAGGCTCTATGCCACATCCAGACCCTTTTTGAATGACAGGACATTGCCTATCTATGCAATACCAGAGGGTCCCAAGTGTCAGGGGCTTTGGTATAACACTGTCGATTCGCAGGAGGGTACTATATGCGCAGTTTCAGAATGGCCGGTATCGTGGCCATTGCCCTTGTCATCTCGGGTTCGATTTGGTCTGCAACCCAGTCGCAGGAATTGCCGGGTGTGGACAAGCTTCGCGGCGTCGTTGCCGAGATACTTGGAAAAGATCCCAAGCAGGCAGAACAACAGGCACAAGACCGTCTGACACCGCCATCTCAAGCTGTTTTGCAATATTCCTTTGCGCCATTGGTCAAAAGTGCAGCACCAGCTGTCGTCAATGTCTATGCCGAGCGCATGGTACGCCAGCAGTCACCCTTTGGCGGCGATCCGTTTTTCGAACGGTTTTTCGGCCAGCAAATGCCCGGCCGCACCCGCAAGCAATCGGCCTTGGGGTCCGGTGTCATCGTCCATTCCTCCGGCATCATTGTAACCAACAATCATGTCATTGATGGCGCGGATGAGATCAAGGTGGCCCTTGCCGACGGCCGTGAGTTTCCCAGCCGTCTTTTGTTGAAAGACGAGCGGGTTGATCTGGCTATTTTGAAGATCGACGACAGCGATGCCTTTGCGTCGCTCGGCTACAGTGATTCGGATCGGTTGGAAGTCGGTGACCTTGTATTGGCGATCGGCAATCCCTTCGGCGTTGGCCAGACAGTGACAAGCGGGATCGTGTCGGCACTGGCGCGCAACGGCGTGGGCGTCTCTGATTTCGGGTTCTTCATTCAGACCGATGCGGCCATCAATCCGGGCAATTCCGGTGGTGCGCTGCTGGATATGAACGGCCGTCTTGTCGGCATCAATACAGCCATTTTCTCGCGATCCGGCGGCTCCAACGGTATCGGCTTTGCCATTCCGGCAAATATGGTTCGCGCCGTCGTCGATGCCGCCATGAATGGCGATGATGCTTTTCGCCGTCCCTATATCGGCGCAACCTTTTCAACAGTCACATCGGACATGGCAGAGGCCTTGGGGCTGGACCGGGCAGCCGGCGCCATTGTGACCGCTGTCGTTGAAGGTGGTCCGTCAGACAAAGGTGGCCTGAAGGTCGGTGATCTGGTCCTGAGCCTCAATGGGCTGACGGTTGATCATCCGGATGCCCTGGGCTACCGGCTGGCAACAACCGGTGTGGGCAATATTGCCGAACTGGAAGTCATCTCACGCAAAAAGATCCGCAAGGTCGCCATCAAACTGGCGCCGCCACGCCAAAGGTCACCGGATATGGAAGCCCGGATTACCGGGAGAAACCCCTTTTCCGGCGCTTTGCTGGCAGATCTGGATCCAAAACTGGCTGAAGAATTGCACATTCAAAGCAATGCGAAAGGTGTGATTGTGCTGGATGTGGAACGTGGTTCATATGCGTCCCGTTACGGAATTCGTCCGCGCGATATTGTTTTGGAGATCAATGGCCATCAGATAAGCCGCGCCACTGATGTGGTTGAAATCGTCAAAGACAAACCGCGTGCATGGCGCTTTGAACTGGACCGCAACGGCAATCGCTTACGGCAGATGGTGCGATAGTGAGTGACCTTTTCGCCAGCGTTGCGGATGAAGCCGCGCTCAAGGCGCGGCCTTTGGCCGATCGTCTGCGTCCGAAATCATTGGTTGAGGTCAGTGGCCAGGAGCATCTGACCGGGGCCAATGGCATTCTCAGTCGGATGATTGCGTCAGGGACATTGGGGTCAATGGTCTTCTGGGGACCACCCGGAACCGGAAAGACCACCGTAGCGCGCTTGCTTGCGGGGGAAACCGATCTTGCATTTGAGCAGATATCGGCCATCTTTTCTGGCGTTGCCGATCTCAAGAGGGTCTTTGAAACGGCCCGTGCACGGCGCATGTCGGGAAAACAAACTCTGTTGTTCGTGGATGAAATCCATCGTTTCAATCGCGCCCAACAGGACAGTTTCCTGCCTGTCATGGAAGATGGAACGGTCATACTCGTCGGAGCGACAACGGAAAATCCGTCCTTTGAATTGAATGCGGCGCTTTTATCACGCGCCCGCGTGCTGACTTTCAAATCCCATGACGAGGAAAGTCTGGCGCATTTGTTAAGCCGTGCAGAAGAAACCGAAAACAGGATCCTGCCGCTCGATGCAGATGCCCGCCAAAGCCTTTACAGGATGGCAGACGGGGACGGACGGGCCATCCTGACGCTTGCGGAGGAGATCTGGCGATCAGCGCGTACCGATGAGGTTTTCGACGCTGAGGGCCTCCAGCAGATCGTACAGAGGCGTGCGCCTGTCTATGACAAGGGGCAGGATGGTCACTACAATCTGATATCTGCACTGCACAAGGCGGTGAGGGGATCAGACCCGGACGCTGCTCTCTACTATCTGTGCCGCATGTTTGATGCGGGCGAGGACCCGCTTTATATCGGTCGTCGCCTGGTGCGCATGGCCTCGGAAGAAGTAGGCCTGGCCGATCCACAGGCTCTGGTGATCGCCAATGCGGCCAAGGATGCCTATGATTACCTCGGATCGCCGGAAGGGGAACTGGCATTGGCGCAGGCCTGTGTCTACGTCGCCTCGGCGCCGAAATCCAACGCCATCTACACGGCCTTCAAGAGTGCCATGAATGCCGCCAGAACGCACGGTTCCCTGCTGCCACCCAAACACATCCTGAACGCGCCGACCAGCCTGATGAAGACGGAAGGCTATGGCGGCGGCTACCAGTACGATCATGATGCACCTGATGCCTTTTCCGGACAGGACTATTTTCCGGAAAAAATGGGCCGCCAGACGTTCTATTCCCCGCAGGAGCGCGGATTTGAACGGGAACTGAAAAAAAGACTGGAATATTGGGCAAAACTGAGAGCGGAAAGGCAGGCTGGTGGTGGCAGGTGATACGCTGGCAATCTTCGGGGCAGGCGCCATCGGTTGTTATGTCGGCGGCATGCTGCAAGCCGACATAACACCCGATGGCGCCAATGTTCGTTTCATTGCCCGCGAACGCGTCGTAAGCGACCTGTCGGAACACGGGCTGAGGCTAAGCCGTTTTGATGGGCCGGATGCTCGCGTTGCGCCCCATGACATTGCCATATCGACAGATCCGGCCACTGTGGCCGGTTGTCAGATGATCCTGGTCTGTGTCAAATCGCAGGATACTAAAGCGGCAGCTGCGCAGATCGCCAGACATATTTCGCCCGGGTGCCTGGTCATTTCATTGCAAAACGGTGTCGATAATGCCCGCGTTTTATCTGATGTTCTGGGCGCGGAGAACGTCTGTGCGGGCATGGTGCCATTCAACGTGGTTGGTTCCGGTGGCGGACAATATCACAGGGGCACCGCGGGAAGACTTCTGATGGACGACACTCCGCGCACCAGAAGCTTTGCAGCCGCGCTGACATCCTGTGGCATCGATGCAAGCGTGCATTCCGACATGCAGGCTGTCCAGTGGGGCAAACTGCTCCTGAACCTCAACAATGCGCTCAATGTCCTGTCTGATGTGCCGCTTGTGCAACAGCTTTCGGACCGCTCCTACCGGCTGGTGCTTGCTGCAATGATGAAGGAAGCGCTTGCAGCGATGGAAAAATCCGGTATCCGGCCCGCTGCGATAGAAAACGTCCGACCGTGGATTGTTCCACATATATTGCAACTGCCGAACTGGCTGTTTGCGCGGGTCGCCCGGGCGATGCTCTCGATGGATGCAAAGGCCCGGTCATCCATGTGGGACGATCTTCAGAAGCATCGAAAGCCCGAGATAGACTATCTCAACGGTGCCGTGGTCCGGCTGGCAGAAAAGGCAGGCACGCAAGCGCCCATAAACCGTACCGTCATTTCCCTGGTCGATGATGCTTTCAGCAAGGGGCAATCACCGCAACTCAGCGGCCGGCAATTGCGGGAAAAACTGCAGAGGATGCGGTAAAATCGGTTCTGTTGCCCGGTTGCCGCATGCAAATTGCAAAATATGCGTTTATTTCTTTTCTGAACCGGCAAAACCGACTAAACGCTTGTTTCATGGCACATATATTATATGTCGCGCTGGGTGGCGCCATTGGCGCTTCAATGCGTTACCTTGTAAGCATGGCAATGCTGAGATTGTTCGGCTCGAATATTCCCTGGGGAACATTCACCGTGAATGTTCTGGGATCCTTTGCGATGGGCGTACTGGTGGAAGTGCTGACGCGCCGTCTGGGAGGATCACAGGAACTGCGTCTGCTTATTGCAACCGGGTTCCTTGGAGGTTTCACGACGTTCTCCGCTTTTTCTCTGGATGTCGTTTTTCTTTGGGAACGGGGTTCCGGTATGGCCGCTTCGGTCTATGCGATTTCGAGTGTCGTCCTGTCGATTGCTGCGCTGTTTGCCGGTTTGGCGCTATGCAGAGCCTGGGCTTGACAGCAACTGTAGAATTGGAAGTTTTTAAATGGCAGGCGTAGAACAACGCAAAGTGGATGAAGATGAGACCGGCATGCGGCTGGACCGGTGGTTCAAGTCGCATTACCCGGGGCTAGCCTTCGGCAAATTGCAAAAATTGCTGCGTTCCGGTCAGATCCGGGTGGACGGCGGCCGGGTGAAATCGGACACGCGGGTTCAGCCCGGGCAGGTGATCCGCATTCCGCCGATGGGGACCGATGAAAAGGACGCCGCGGAAGATCCGGAAAAGCGCCATCGTGGCCAGAGCGCTGACGGTGAGATGCTGTCAAAGATGCTGATCTATGAGGATCCGAAAGTCTTTGTTTTCAACAAACCCAGCGGCCTTGCGGTTCAGGGTGGGTCCGGTCTGTCGCGCCACGTGGACCAGATGCTGGAATCCTGGCGCAACAAGAAGGGTGAAAAACCCAGGCTTGTCCATCGCCTCGACCGCGACACATCCGGTGTGCTTGTGGTTGCGCGCACCCGTGGTGCTGCGCAGGCGCTGACCAAGGCGTTCCGTGAACGCGATACGAAAAAAATCTACTGGGCCCTGGTGAAAGGCGTTCCTGCAAGGCCGGAAGGACGAATCTCCACCTGGCTGGTCAAGGAGCCGACGGAGGATGGAGACCGCATGCGCGTTTGCGCCCACGGCGTGAAGGGAGCGGATCATGCTGTTTCCAATTTCCGGATCATCGAGCGCGCCGGGCAGGACCTTTCCTGGCTGGAGCTGGAGCCCTATACGGGCAGAACCCATCAGTTGCGCGTTCACGCCGCCTATATGGACTGTCCCATTCTGGGTGATTCAAAATATTTTGAGGAAGACCACAACTGGGATTTCCCGGGCGGTATGCAAAAACGCCTGCACCTGCATGCGCGCAGCATTTCCATTCCCCATCCCGACGGCGGATCAAGAATTGAAGTCACAGCGCCCATGCCACAGCACATGGTCCAAAGCTGGAACCTGATCGGTTTCGACAAGGAATTGCAGGAATGAAACTGGTTCTGTTTGACTGCGATGGTACTCTCATCGACAGCGCTGCGGTCATACATGCCTGTATGGAACTGGCCTTCCTGGAGGCAGGCCATGCCGCTCCCGATATTTCCCGAACAAAATCCATTATCGGCCTGACTCTCGATATTGCGATCGCGCAAATGCTGGAAAGGCAGGTCGACGACCACATCCATCATTTGGTTGATCGGTACAAACATCACAGTCTGACAATGCGATCCGGCAGTGAAGCCCATGAACCCTTTTATGATGGCATCTGGGATGTTCTGGATGTGCTTCGAAAGGAAGATGAAATCCTGCTTGGCGTGGTGACCGGAAAATCACGACGCGGTCTGGATAATCTGCTGGCAAAACATGCGCTTGAACCGTCGTTTATCACCAGCCGTACCGCCGATGAGTGCCCGTCGAAGCCCAATCCGGCCATGGTGCTGGAGTGCTGCAGTGAAACCGGCGTCGATCCGGCTGCGACAATTGTAATTGGTGACGCGATCTACGATATGCAGATGGCAAGGTCAGCTGGCGCCACGGCAATCGGAGTCAATTGGGGCTACAGCAATGAACAGGCATTGCGCAATGCCGGAGCACATGATGTTGCGCACAGGCCGCAAGACCTGCTGCAATGGATAAAGTCGTCGGAAAGGCAAGCCTATGCGTGAAATTCTCTCAGATGTCAGCGAGATGCTCAGTGACACTGACCCGGTGCGCCGGGCGCAGATAAAGGCCAAGCGACCGCTTCCCAAACGGTTCTACAAGGGTGCCGGCGTTGCGCCTCTGGAGGACGGCTTCGCCGTGCAACTGGATGGAAAGACCGTACGCACACCGGCAAAAAAGCTTCTGAAGTTGCCGACTGAGGAACTGGCCCTGCTGGTCTGCGACGAATGGAATGCACAAAAAGAAAATATCAATCCGGTTGAAATGCCGATCACCCGTCTGATCAATACCGCCATAGACGGCATTGCATTGGATCCGCAGGCTGTCATCGAGGACATTCTGCGCTTTGCCGGCACCGATCTGCTGTGTTATCGCGCCGACAGTCCGAAAGAACTTGTCGACCGTCAGAATGAAGCCTGGGATCCACTGATCGATTGGGCGCATGCCAGCCTCAGCGCCCGTTTCAATCTGGCCGAAGGTGTGATCCATGTGGAGCAGCCAAAGGAAACAATCCACGCCCTTGGCATCCACGTTGCTGCGTTCGACAGCCCGATTGCCCTTGCCAGCCTGCACACATTCACCACGCTGACCGGCTCTGCCCTGCTGTCGATTGCCATCGCCAAGGAGGAGTTGACGGCGCAGGAAGCCTGGCAGGCAGCCCATGTAGATGAAGACTGGAATGCCCAGCAATGGGGCGAAGACGTGGAGACCAAGGCCCGACGTGCGTTCCGCTGGGGCGAGATGCTGGCAGCCGACCGGGCGCTCAAAGCACTCTGATTCGAACATTCAGGCAGTTACAAGGATTCCGCTTCTTCAGATGGCCGAGCCACTGAGCTTCGACAGGCGGACACCCGTGATCCTGAAGGCGCCGTCGGCCTGTTTTTCAAGCACATAGACGGCCCGCCAGTCCTTGCCCATGGGGCCGGTGATCAGCAATTCCTGGGCGATTGTATTTCCATCGGCGCCCAAAACACCACGGCCAAAGGCATAATTGCCAGGCCGATAGACCGGCCCATAATTGCGTTTGACCATTTCGACAAAAAACCTGGGGTCCGGATAGGCGGCCTTGATCCCCGGTGCGGCAAAGGAATAGGCCGTTTCAATGTCATCGTTCAAAAAGGCACTGATCTGTTTTTCAATGATATCTCGTGCGGTGGATATTCCATCCTGTGCCATCGCCGTGGTGGCAATCAGCAGGCTGGCGATAAGGGCTGTCAAAACGCTGCGCATGGGCTCATCCTCACTTCCTGTAAGGAAAAAGATAGGGCGCTATGTGCAGGTTGAACAGCCCCATTGATTTTAACCGTGAAGCACGGCCTTCTCGACCTCCTCGCTCACCCGGTTGGGATGCGGCCCCTCGGCGCCAGGAAGGCGGTCGATCAGCCCCTTGCTGCCATAAGTCTGATAGTTACGGCGGATCTGGTAAAGCTGCTGCCTGCTTCCCATGATCTGGCAGGCTTTCGAGACACTCGACAATTCAGTGGCCAATTGTAGAAGTGAGAGCTTGCGTCGTGCTACCTTGTCTCTCGTGGTCATGTTGTTCTCCGTTCAGCAGAATTGAGGTGCAATTCAATCTTGCCGCACAGAGGCAACATGGCCACGCCTTGCATGGCCAAAGTGTCAGGTAAATACCGTATCAATACACAATATGCCTCAAGCGTGCTGCCGCCAGGTTGAGGCAGGACTGACCGTCCTGGAAGTCCCCCACAACGCGCGTTCGCCGCCGGATTTCCTTCATGATCCTTTCAAGCGGATTATTGGTGCGTATCTTACGCCAATGGCAGTCGGGGAAGGCGTAATAGGTCAAGGTCTCCCCAATGCTTTCCTCAAGCAGTTTCGCCGCCCGGGTCAGCCGTTGACGGCGCAACTGCTCAATCATCGCATGTGCCTTCTCCTGGGCTGCCTGGCAGTGCATATTCATATGCATGATAAGGGACATCGCGAATTTTGACGCGCAGAGCATCAAAGATCACAATGAGATACATCCGCTCCAACGCTCGGGACTGCCATTTGCGCACTTCGTCCAGCACCGCGTCAGTGTTCTTCTCATCCATGCCGTTGATCCGGGTCTGGCCCTTCTTGATGATTTCGGGCTGAAAACCATCCCCGCGATCCCGGGGCAATGAAATCGGCAACTCGCCATCCTCGCCCTTCACTCGATTGTTGTCGTTTTACCACTCTCTTACAAGAACGACTATGCTGACCAGAACCGCCAACAGCACCACCGACAACGCAATGGCAATACGCGTGGCCTTTGCTGCCAGATCCTTTTCCAACCATTTCGTGGGTTTGATGCCTTGCACCCAAAACGTCGTCACACCTGCCAGGTTCACACAAATCAGGTTCACCAGGAACAGTGAAAACGCGCCCATGGCCAAGGTTGGATCTCCGCCGCCGAGCAGCAGACCGGACGCCACCAGCGGCGGCAACAACGCCACCGCGACCATGACGCCGATCAAAGCCGCCGATACCCCTGTCGTGAACGCCAACGCGCCCGCGCAGCCCGACGCCAGTGCCAGCACGATGTCGCCGGGATACACCCGCGTGCGCGACGCCAATTCGGCCAATGTGGAGTCTACATTCAGCAGCATGCCGATGAGAACGGACATCACCAGCGCCGCAGCAACCCCCGCCAGCGCCGTTACGAGCGCTTGCCGAAGCAGCTGCAGGTCACCTAACGTAATGCCAAGCGACACCGCCACGTTGGGTCCGAGAAGAGGCGCAATGACCATGGCCCCGATGATGACCGCCACGCTGTTGTGGTTCAGGCCGATGGCTGCAACCACAGTGGACAACGCGACCATTGCCAAATACGTTCGAGTTAATTGCGCGCCGTTCTTTATGTCCTCGTACAATTCCTCGCGGCCAATCCGCTCCGGTGTTTTTTCATCAGGTGGCGACGGCCCGGCAGTAGCAGCGGCCTCCGGATCCGGTTCCGCCTCGACGCGTGGCATCGTTGCTTCGACCGGCAGCACCACCACCCGGTTTCCCGTCTCGTCGGTGTAGCGTTTCTCCAACAAATCCAGCACCGTCTCGCTCTGCTCCGCGTCCAGCAGGATGCGCACGAGGACTTCATCGTCCGCCAATCGGATCTACCGGTGTTCGATCACCTTGCAAGCCTCAAGAAGCGCGCGGACGCCCGCGCTATCCTTCTCTTGTAATACGATCTCGAGCAGGCGCAGCGCCATTGGGTATCACCCTTTCGATAAGCAGCCAGAACCGACCGTAACGGTATTTCTGCTCGTGCAAAAAAGCCAGCGCCACGACACGCCAGCGGCGAAATTCCTGGCTACCATGGTCGCAACCGTAACCAGCAATCGCTGCTAATCCGGCATATCTTCGCTCTCTGCAGCAGTCGCCACAGCAACGTTCACAATCAGGCTTGCAATTGACGAAGGGTTTCCTGATTTACAGCCAAAGACAGTCCACCCGACGTCAACCACCAGATCAGATCCGCCCAAGCAATGCGAGGACCACAAGAATGATCAGGATAGCGCCGATGACGCCAACACCACCATGACCGAAGCCATAGCCGTAGCCGCCGAAGCGACCGCTGAACCCACCCAGCAAGAAGATAACAAAGATGATGATTAGTATGGTACCAAGTGACATTGCACTTTCTCCTTTAGCGAGAGACCGCCCGTCCTTCGAGGGGCCCCTATGATAATACCTTCAGTACGTGGCCGGTTCGTTCAATTTTCGTCTTCAGAAATGCCTTGCTCGTGAATATGGATGTCGATGCCGTTCCTGATACTACAGGTAGCCTGCTGCGACCGCAACGACGGCGGGCACTCCGATCAGGACAAGAAGAATGCTCCGATTCATCACCCTGTCCTTCTCTGAGGTCTGAAATTCAGCTGCGTCGTAAGATCACTTGGACCCAGAGATGACGCCATGGGACCCTTAATGACTTTCCTGACAAACCAATCCGCTAGTCCGACCCGTCGCGGATCGTGTCCTTGATGCTGCCGACGGCGTTTTGAATCTTGCCCTCGACCTTTTCAGCCGCGCCTTCCGTCTCAAGTTTCGCGTCGCCAACCGCTTTGCCGATCACCACCTTGGCCTTGCCCTTCACGACTTTCGCGGAACCGATCACACGATCCTTATCCATGGTATTTTCCTTCCAGAGTTGCGGGCCAAGCCAGACGTTCGCTGAAAACCTGGCAGATTGTTCCAATCATGGACCTCATTCGTCTGCCCAAATTGACGGGAATCAATCCGGCATGAAAAAACGATGGAGGTTTGCCGTGGAGCCGAGTGTCGGCAGACCCAGGCTATGACAACTGCTATGTGGCGCATTCGACGTCGGTGGAGCGGGAGCCATCCACCTTATCCGCAATGGGCCGAACGAATGCTTCTTCAGCTTTAGGAGGAATGTCTCGCCAGCCCGAAATGCCGGATGCGGCGGAAGCCGTCCAGGAGGAGGATCAGAAACCGGCGGATACACTCGCCTGTTGCTTTGCCTTTGCGAGGTTTGTCTGGCCCGGCATCGCCAGGCAGATCCTCCGGCCGCTCGCAACCCTTTGAAAATTCGTCAAGGAGATCTTCAGAATTTGTCATTCGTGCTTTCTTTTTCAGAAGCCTGCACCGGATATCTCATACACGGAAGATCGGCCCCTCTCAGGTGGTCGTTCACGGAAGCAGCTTGAACGTTCCCGTGGACGTGGCGACAGGGGTTCCATCTTCCGTCGCCAGTTGGGCATCGACAAAGACCAGTTTGCGACCGCCACCGGTCTTTTTTGCGGTCGCGATCACCCGTCCTGATCGCGCGCTCGACAGATAGTTGACGGTCATCGACACGGTGGCCACTTCAGGGAGCGTTTCGCCATCCACAGACAGGCTGGCCGTATAGCCCGACGCGGCATCCAGCAATGTGGCCACCAGGCCGCCGTGAAGACTGTGCGTGCGGTTGAGATGACGCGCGTCCATGTCGAGGATGGCGCGCGCCAAGCCATTGTCGATCTCGATGGCATAGCCGATGAGGCTCTGCGTGCCCGTATGGTTCTGAATGACTTTCATGGCACGAGGATCGCCGCAGTCTCTTTCCGGCAAACGCAGGGCCCCATCATGCAGCCTGTCGTGACAGGCTGACATAACGGGCCGTATGGTAATCCACATCACCAAACTGATGATCGATCATCACCAGACGCTTGGCAAAATGCGCCAGCCCGTATTCCCAGGTCATGGCAATGCCACCATGCATCTGGATGGCTTCCTCAGCCACAAGCCGACCGATGCGCCCGGCCAGAACCTTTGCCGATGAAACGGCTTTTTCCCGCTCCACCCGGTCAAGGTCTAGCCGTCCTGCCGCATTGATGACAGATGAACGGGCCTGTTCAATTTCGGTCAGAACGGTTGCCATGCGATGCTGCAGTGCCTGGAACTTGCCTATGGCCACGCCGAACTGTTTGCGCGTCTGCAAATATTCAATCGTCATGTCGCGGCAGACTTCCATCAGGCCGATGGCCTCCGAGGTCAACGCCACATTGGCCCGGGCCGTCGCCATCTCGATCGCAGGATAGGCTTTGCCGGAATCACCCAGCAATGTTTCTGCACCCAGCCGTACGTTGCTCAGGGAGACCTCACAGGCATGCAGCCCATCTATTGTCGGGTAACCTCTGATTTCCAGTCCCTCGGTCGTCGCGGGCAACAGAAAGGCTGACAGACCATCTTCGTCCCATGTGTTGCCGGAAACGCGTGCCGTGACAATCAGGCTGTCTGCACTGTCGCCATTGAGCACGACTGCCTTGCTGCCATTGACAATCCAGCCCTCGCCATCGGGCACGGCACTGGTCTCCACGTGGGAGAGGTCGTAATGGCTGGTGGGTTCGCCATGGGCCAGTGCAACCGTATGTGTCCCTGCGATGATATCGGCGATCAGCGCCTTCTGACTGTCATTGCCAAGCATGGAGAGCATCGTGCCGCCCAGGATACCGCTGGCAACAAAAGGTTCGACAACAAGACCGCGACCCAGTTCCTCGAACAGGATGGCGATATCGAAACCAGCGCCGCCAAACCCGCCGTCCTCTTCTGAAAAGAGTGCGCCGATCAGACCCAGTTCGGCAAATTGCCCCCAAACATCGCGGGAAAAACCCTCAGCGCTGGCAGCGATTTTGTTGCGCTCTTCCAGTCCATAATTGTCGGCGATGAATCGTGCGACCATATCCTTGAGCATGATCCGGTCTTCGGTATGATTAAAATCCATGGTTGCCTCAAAGTCCCATCATCATTTTGGTGATGATGCTGCGTTGAATTTCGTTGGAACCACCGTAAATGGTGATTTTGCGGTTGTTGAAATATTCCTGGCTGACCGGTGCCGCATAATCCGGCCCGATGGGCTCTTCATTATACCCGGTCTCAAGCGCCTCTGAAACGAATGGCATGGCATAGGGGCCAAGGGCGCGCCGTGTCAGATCATTGAGGGCCTGGCGGATTTCCGTGCCCTTGATCTTCAGCATCGAACTCATGGGCCCCGCATTGGCCACGCTGTCGGGCGATGAAAGCAGCCGCAGATTGGTGGTCGCCATGGCATCCAGATCCATTTCGATCTGCGCCAGTCTGGCAGCAAAGATCGGGTCCTCGATCAAAGGCCGACCACGGACCTTCTGGTTTTCCGCAATATATTTGAGATGCGCCAGCGACACCTTGTTGGCGCCCACATTGGCGATGTTGGTGCGCTCATGGGTCAGAAGATATTTGGCATAGGTCCAGCCCTTGTTTTCTTCTCCGACAAGGTTTTCCACCGGAACCCGAACGTCGTCAAAAAACACTTCGTTGACTTCGCGTGAGCCTTCAAGCAGCACAATCGGGCGCACCGTGATACCGGGCGTCTTCATGTCGATCAGCAGGAAGGAAATGCCTTCCTGGCGTTTTCCCTCATTGGACGTACGCACCAGACAGAATATCATGTTGGCGTATTGCCCCAGGGTCGTCCAGGTCTTCTGCCCATTGACCACATAGTGGTCCCCATCGCGCACTGCCTTTGTCTTGAGCGAAGCCAGATCGGAACCGGCGCCGGGTTCCGAATAGCCCTGGCACCACCAGTCGGACCCATCCAGGATTCTCGGAAGATAGGTGCGTTTTTGTCCTTCGGACCCATATTTCATAAGCACCGGTGCCAGCATTTTCAGCCCAAAAGGAACTGTGCGTGGCGCACCGGCCGCGCAGGATTCATCATCGAATATCTGCTGCTGAATGGCGTTCCAACCGGTTCCGCCGTATTCAACCGGCCAGGATTCGGCAAGCCAGCCGCGTTTGTTCATGATCGCGTGCCAGCTTTCCATGTCTTCCTTGACCAGACGTTTCCCGCTCTTGACCTTCTCGGCAAGCGAACTTGGCAGCTCTGAAGCCAGAAATTCTCGCACTTCGTCACGAAAGGCCAGTTCTTCTTCGGAATAATTGAGGTCCATGATCCGATCCTTTGATCAATAGATTTCAAACAGGCCGGCAGCACCCTGGCCACCACCGATACACATGGTCACCACGGCATATTTGACGCCGCGCCGCTTGGCTTCATACATGACATGGCCAACCTGGCGTGCACCGGTCATGCCGTAGGGGTGACCGATGGATATGGAGCCGCCATTGACGTTCAAAATCTCATCGGGAATACCCAGCTTGTCGCGGCAATACAGCACCTGGCTGGCGAATGCCTCATTGAGTTCCCAAAGTCCGATGTCATCCATCTTCAAGCCGGTCCGCTCAAGCAGGCGAGGGATGGCAAACACCGGTCCAATGCCCATCTCATCGGGTTCGCAACCGGCCACGGCATAGCCTCTGAAGGCGCCGAGAGGCTCAATATTGTGTTTCGCCGCTTCGCCGGCCTCCATCAGCACACAGGCCGAAGCGCCATCTGACAATTGGGATGCGTTGCCGGCGGTAATGAACTGGTCTGCCCCGCGAATGGGTTCAAGCTTCTGCAATCCTTCCAGCGTGGTCGTTGGACGGTTGCATTCGTCGGTGCTGAGTGTGACTTCCTTTTTCGATATCTCGCCGGTGTCGCGGTCCTTGACAGCCATGATTGTGGTGAAAGGTATGATTTCATCACTGTAGCGGCCTGCCTCCTGCGCAGCAGCCGTGCGCTGCTGCGAGGCCAGGGCGTATTCATCCTGGGCAAGGCGGCTGATACCATAGCGCGCTGCGACAATATCGGCTGTGTCGATCATCGGCAGATAGATTTCAGGCTTGTTTTCAAGGATCCAAGGGCTTGCCGCCATATGGGTATTGGCATGTCCCTGGGCCAGAGTAATGGATTCCAGCCCGCCCGCCAACATGGCCGGAGAACGTTCGACGGTGATGGAATGGGATGCCAGAGTAATGGCCTGGAGACCGGAGGAGCAGAACCTGTTGACAGTCATACCCGCCGTGGTCACCGGGAGGCCGGCGCGGATGGCGATTTGTCGGGCAATATTGCCGCCGGTTGCCCCCTCAGGCAGGCCGCACCCGAAGATGGCGTCTTCAATCAAGTCGGGGTCAACGCCGGAACGTTCCACAGCGGCGCTGGCGGCAGCACCGCCAAATTCCGCGCCATGGGTCATGTTCAAACTGCCTCGAAAGGCTTTGGCGATCGCGGTTCGGGCGGTCGATACGATTACAGCTTCGCGCATGGGTTCAATATCCTCTAAAAATTCGCATTTTTGTTCAATGTGTCGAAGTTTTCACCCCGGTCCACAAGATCGATAAGGAGTTGGGCCGGTTTCCAGAATTCCGGATCTTCGCTTTGGAAACTGCGAATATCGGCCAATATCGTGTCCAGCCCCACCATGTCGGCATATTTCAACGGTCCGCCGCGCCAGCGCGGGAAACCGTAACCATAAAGCATGGTGATATCGACATCGAGCGGACGCAATGCAATGCCTTCTTCAACGACACGCGCACCTTCATTGATCATGGCGGCCATGTAACGCCGCATGATCTCCTCTTCATTGAGTGGCTTTGGTGTAATGCCCTTTTCGGCCCTCACCTGATCAATGATATCCAGAACCTCGGGGTCCGGTTTTCCGATGCGACTGCCATTTTCATAGATGTAAAATCCACGACCGGTTTTCTGACCGAAGCGGCCCAATTCGCCAATCCGGTCCATATAGTCTGCCGCATAGCGACCCTTCCAGCCTTCTGCGCGTTTGCGTTTGCGGTTGGCCATGCCAATGTCGAGACCGGCCAGATCGCCCATCTGGTTGGGGCCCATGGGATAACCGAAATTCAGCACGGCCTTGTCAATGTCATAGGGGCTGGTGCCATCTTCAACCATGAAGGACGCAAGCGACAGATAGCGTTCCAGGATTCGGTTTCCGATAAACCCGTCGCAAACGCCCGCCCGCACACCGACCTTCTTCAGTTTTTTCGCCAGAGCGAATCCTGTCGCGGCCACATCCGAATGGGTCTTGTCTGCAACCACGATTTCCAGCAGGCGCATCACATGGGCTGGTGAGAAAAAATGCAGCCCCAGAACATCCTGTGGTCGCTTTGTTGCCGAGGCAATTTCATTGATGTTGAGGTAGGAGGTGTTGCTGGCCAGAACGGCACCGGCCTTGGCGTGTTGATCAATTTGTCGGAACAGGTCCTTCTTGACGTCCATGTTTTCAAATGCGGCTTCGATAACAATGTCTGCCGAAGCGATCGAAGCAATATCCGAACTGACCGAATAGAGCTTGTTTGCAAGATGGTCGCGATGCGCCTGATCGAACTTGCCGCGTTTGACCCCGTCATCGAGAATACGCTCGACATTCTGCCGGCCACGCTGGGCGCTTTCCTCATCGCGTTCGACCATCGTCACCGGCATGCCGGCAAACAGCATGGAGACTGTTATGCCCGCTCCCATGGTTCCGCCGCCAATCACTGCGGCACTGTTGAGGGACCGCGGTTTGCCGGTTCTGAGTTCAGGGACCTTGCCGACTTCACGATCAGCAAAAAACGCATGAATCATGGCTTCGCGTTGCGGCGTATTCAACAGTTCCATGAAATATTCGCGTTCGCGAGCCATGCCTTTCATGAACGGCAGTTCCGTAGAATCAATGATCGCTTCCAGGCAGGTCAGGGGAGAGATCTGCCCCTTGGCCTTCTTTTTGACAGCCGCACGCAGTTCATCAAACAGTTTCGTGTTGCCGCGCACAGCTTCAATTTTTTCGTTCATCTCGCTGGTACGGCGCACCGGCAGGTTTTCTGCCAGCACACGCCGGGCAAAGGCAATACCAGCGGCCAGCGGATCGTCGCCATCGTCAATGGCATCGAGAATACCGAGTTTCAGCGCTTCGGGAGCCGAGACGTGTCGCCCGCTGGTGATAATGTCGGTCGCAGCTTCAATGCCGACCAGACGGGGCAGGCGCTGTGTGCCTCCGGACCCGGGCAAAAGTCCCAAATGGACTTCCGGCAGTCCCACCCGTGCGGATTTCAGGGCCACACGGTAGTGACAGCAAAGGGCTGTTTCCAGGCCGCCGCCAAGCGCCGTGCCGTGTATGGCGCAGACAGTGGGCTTGTCCAGTGCTTCCAGCATATTGGTGACTTCCGGAAGCGAGGGCGGTTGCAGCGGTTTTCCAAATTCCTTGATATCCGCGCCGGCGATGAATGTGCGTCCCGCACCCACGACGACAGCGACCCTGGCAGACGGATCATCGGCGAATGCCTTTGCAGCCTTTGCCAGCCCGTCGCGCACGGCATGGCCGGCAGCGTTTACGGGTGGGTTGTCAATCGTGATGACCGCGATGGCGCCGGCCTCATCAGGCAGGACTGCATAGGAAACAATTTCGTTCATTCAAATTCACCGAAAGCAAGTTGGGATGGGTTGGGTAGGTGGTTTGGCAATTATCAGGTTTCCGGCGCCCGATAAACAGGCGCCGGATGGATTTGATCAGTTCTTACTGCTCGCCGACAACGACCCAGTTGCCATCTTCGATATGGGAGATGATCACCGCATCACCGCCCTGATGGTCTTCAGCAGAATAGTTGGTGCGCACGCCTGTGATGGGATCAATATAATCCAGGCTTTCCATGGCTGTAATGAAGTTTTCCGCAGTCAGGTCCTTGCCTGCCGCTTCCAATGCCAAGACCAGACCTTCAGCGGCTGAACGGCCGAGCAAAGCGCCTGTACCAGGGAATTCACCGAATTTGGCCTGGTAGTCATCTGTCCATTTCTTCACAACCGGATCAGACATCCGGGTGGTCAGATCGGGCCATCCGGCAGCCGCATAGAAACCCTCGGTAAGACCGCCGGGAACCTTCGCTATGGCCGTATGGAATGAGGCCGAACCACCGACGAAATCCACATCATTCCAGCCGATTTTCTTTGCGGTGGCCAAAGCGGTGATGGTCTGGCGCACACCCAGCGCAACGGCAATGGTGTCACAGCCTTCTTCTCTGAGCTTGGTCAACGAGCCGACAAAATCCTGCTCATCGGGTTTGTGGGTGGTTTCAGCCTTGTATTCTATGCCCAATTCCGCAGAGACGTCTTTTGCGCCTTCCTGGATCTCCTTGCCGAAATCCGAAGGGATATACATGGCGCAAATGGTTTTGGCGTCATTGTTTTCCTTCAGATATGTGATCCCGGCACGGATCTGGTCATAGTAGGAAGAGAAACCGGCAAACTTGTAGGGCTCCAGTGGCTCGATCATCTGACGGGCTGCTGTCAGCGGACCGATATTGGCAATACCCTTGCGTTCAAGCAACGGGAAACTGGCAATATTCATCGGTGTGCCCAGCGACAGAAGCATCACGAAAACCTTGTCGGAATTGACCAGCTTGTTGATGTTCTGCATGGCTTTTGGCATCTGATAGCCATGGTCTTCTGCAATCAGCCGCAACTTGCGACCATGCACGCCACCCTTTTCATTGATTTCGTCAAACAGCTGATTGGCAGCGCCGATAGCCGGTGCACCAAAGGCTGCGAAAATACCTGACAGGTCCTGATTGGATCCGATCAGGATTTCCGTGTCCGTGACGCCCTGGGTTTCCGCAAAGACCTGCGGCAACATGGCCGCCGAGAGGGCCATGGCGATAGCCGTCGTTTTGATAATATTCTTCATTGGTAGTCTCCTCCTGGTGAAATAATCATCCATACATGGTGTCGATCAGCGCTTTATGTTTTTTCTCCACAAAGCTGCGCTTGAGCTTCATGGTGGCGGTCAACTCGTCATCCTCTGCTGTCAAAAGAACGTCAATGAGGCGAAATGCCTTTATCTGCTCGACCCGTGCGAATTCTTCGTTGACCTTTTCGACGACGCCGCCGATCAGTTCCTGGACTTCCGGCGTCGCGCACAGCGAAGCAAAGTCACCAAACGGAACCCGGCGGTCCTGGGCAAATTTTTCGACATTCTCCTGATCGATCATGATCAGGCAGGAAAGAAATTTCTTCTTGTCACCAATGACCACCGCATCGGAGATATAGGGAGAAAATTTCAGTTTGTTCTCGATTTCGGCGGGGGTGATGTTTTTTCCACCGGCAGTAATGATGATGTCCTTGAGGCGCCCGGTTATTTTCAGATAGCCTTCATTGTCCAGAAAACCCACATCGCCGGTCTTCAACCAGCCGTCCGTGGTCATCGTATCCTCTGTCTGAGCGGGCTTGTTCCAATAGCCCTCAAACACATTGGGCGCCTTGTACTGGATCTCGTTTCCATCGCTGATACGGACTTTGCCGCCCGGGACAACGCGCCCGACTGTACCGACCTTGTTGTGTCCATACCTGTTGAGAGAAATGATGCCGGCTGTTTCACTCATGCCGTAACCCTCGAACAGATCAATGCCGATGGTCTGGTACCACAATAGAAGGTCGGGAGAGATTGGAGCCGCGCCGGTCGTGCCGCGACGCAATCGATCCATGCCGATCATGCGCCGAATATTCTTCAGCACAACCGCATCCCAGAAACGATAACGCAAGGCGGTGTAAAGCGGTACGGGCTTCTCGTCACGCAGGTAGGATGCCCGGGCCGCCCCTGCCGCCAAGGCCTGCTGGAAGGCAAACTGGCCGAACGGGGTTGCGTCCCCCATCATGATCGAAATTCTCGAATAGATCTTTTCCCAGACCCGAGGCACAGCCGTGAAAATATGTGGGCTGACTTCTTGGACATTGTCAAAAACAGTCTCGGGGCTTTCCGCAAAATTGACCGTGGATTTGGAGGCTATCGGCGAAAGAACCGAAATGAAGCGCTCCAGAATGTGACACAGGGGCAGAAAGCAGACCTGTTCATCGGTTTCATAGGCCGGCAATGTAATGGCGCCCACGGACAGGGAATACATGATGTTGCCCTGCGAAATCATGGCGCCTTTGGGTTGGCCCGTCGTACCGGAGGTGTAGACAAGCAGGGCGATATCCGTCGGTTTGGATCTGGCTATCTCCTGCTCGAAAAGATCCGGGTTTTTCTTCAGATGGACCCGACCGATATCATAGAGTTCATCCAGAAACATGACATGGTCATCGTGATAATCATGCAGACCCTCTCGGTCAAAGACGATGACTTTTTTCAGGCATGTCATCTCATCGCGAACGGTCAGATATTTGTCGAGCTGTTCATCGTTTTCGATAAACAGGAACTGGCTGTTGGAATCCGTGACCAGATAGGAGAGTTGGCCTGCGGAATCGGTGGTGTAGACGCCGGAGGAAATGGCGCCCATGCATTGCACGGCCAGGTCGGTGTAGACCCATTCCTTGTTGTCCTCAGACAGGATGGATACAACATCACCGCGTTGCAGACCAAGCGCTGCCAACCCATTGGCAATCAGTCTGGTATGCTCATGGAAATCGTTCCAGGAATAGGACAACCAGATCCCATAGTCTTTTTCCCGGTGGGACGTTCGCTCACCCAGTTCCTTGCATCGTTGCAGAAACAATTTGGTTATCGTGTCACAGCCGTCGATATAAAAGGGACCGTTTTCCAGATCCTCATTCAGACTGATACCATTGACGAGCGTTTGCCGCGGAATGGTCTCCAGACTCCCCATGCTCATACCTCCCTAGACTGGCTCAGCGCCAGGTTTTGCGCTGTTTCCAGCGTCTTTGCCCGCGTTGCGTGTCCTGTTGTGCACCCAGATAGAATTCCTGGATGTCTTTGGATTCGCGCAGTTTTGCAGCGTCACCGCTCATCACGATACGTCCAAGTTCCATGACATATCCATAGTGGGCGACATCAAGCGCAACCTTTGCATTTTGTTCCACCAACATCATGGTGACATTTTGTTCTCTGTTCAGCCGGCGGATGATGCTGAAAATTTCCTTGACCAGCAAGGGGCTCAATCCAAGGCTCGGCTCATCCAGCAACATGATGCGTGGTTTTGCCATCAGGCCCCGACCAATGGCAAGCATCTGCTGCTGTCCGCCCGAAAGGGTTCCGGCCTCCTGCGACCGGCGATCCTTGAGGATGGGGAAATAGTCATAAACCAGTTCCATGTCGGCTGCGACACCTGCTTTGTCCGATCGGGTATAGGCGCCCATCTTGAGGTTGTCTTCGACTGTCAGGATCGGAAAGATTTCCCGCCCTTCGGGAACATGAACAATCCCCTTTTGAACGACCTTGTCTGGCGCCGATCCCTGGATGAATTCACCGGACAGAGCAACCGTGCCTTTTTCCGGATCCATGACGCCGGAAATCGTTTTGAGCAATGTCGTCTTGCCGGCCCCATTGGCGCCAAGAACCGTGACGATCTGCCCCTCGTTGACCTCAAGGCTGACACCACGAATGGCCATGATCGGGCCGTAATAGCTTTCCAGATTGTCGATTTTCAAAAGCGGCTGATTGTGTTCGCTGGTCATGCTGCCTCTCCGCTTTCTGTTCCATCATCGGAACCCAGATAGGCCTCGATGACAGCAGGATCGGTCTGGACCTCCTGCGGTGTGCCGATGGACAGCATGCTGCCGTCGGCCAGAGCCATGACGCGATCAGACACGGAACTGACCAGATGCATATCGTGCTCGACCATGAGAACGGTCACGCCCATCACCTTTTTGATGTCCTCAATCCAGAATGCCACATCCTGCGTTTCCTCCACGGAAAGCCCGGATGCCGGTTCGTCAAGCAGCAGCAATTTGGGCTTCACGGCCAGTGCACGTCCCATTTCCACGACTTTCCGCACGCCATAGGGCAGACCTGCAATCAATTTCTGGCGATAGGGCTGCAGGTCCAGAAAATCGATCACATGCTCTACGGCTTCCCGGTGAACGCGCTCCTGGGCGCGCACGAATGGTGTGAACAGCATATCTGTCAGAAAATTCGAGCGGCAATGCGTATGGCGGCCAACCAGCAGGTTCTGCAGAACCGAAGCCTGTTCGAACAATTCGATGTTCTGAAAGGTCCTGGCAATACCCAGCACCGGGACATCGTGCGGCTCGGCTCCCAGAATGCTCTTGCCTTCAAACAGGATATCACCTTCAGCAGGCGTATAGAGGCGGGATATCATGTTGAGTATCGTTGATTTACCCGCGCCATTTGGCCCCACGAGCGCAAAGACTTCACCTTCTTCCACGCTGAATGACACGTCATTGACGGCTACAAGGCCACCAAAACGCAGGGTAACGTTTTTGAGTTCCAGCAAGCTCATCGTGTGCGCTCCGTTTTCAGGTAACTTTTCTGGCGGCGGAACATGTCCTTTCGGTAGAAGGGAAAGAGCTCGAAATAGGTGCGGATTTTCAGCCAGCGACCGTAGATGCCCATTGGTTCGAACAGGATGAAACCGATGAGGATGATACCGAACAATCCGCTTTCAAGACCCGGAATGGTCACCGAACCGGAGTCTGCAAAGACCGTCAATGCATCCCTTGTCAGTGATATGACCAAAGGCAGCATGACAAAAACGATCGCACCGAAAAAGGCCCCGTGTATTGTGCCGAGACCGCCAACCACAATGATCAGAAGCAATGTGATCGACATGATCAGGTTGAATGTCTCATTGGTGAATATCGTCGCAAAATGCCCCATCAGCGCGCCGCCGAGACCCGTTATGAAACAGGATATGGCGAAGGCCACCATCTTTGTGCGCGCAACATTGATGCCCATGGCCTTTGCCGAGACTTCGGAGTCACGCACGGCGGCAAAGGACCTGCCAATGGGAGAGCGCAGCATATTGCGATAAAGATAGACAATCAAAAAGGTAATGAACAGCACAAGCCAATAGAGCTCGACCGGATTGCCGTAGCGATTGAAAACAAAACCGAATATCTCGATATCAGGTGCAAAAAGGCCTGAAACACCGCCCGTGAGCGGCTCCATGATGACAATGAGATCTTCTGCAAGAACGGAGATCGCCAAGGTGGCAATGGCAAGATAAATGCCGTGCAGCTTTGTTATCGGCATGGCAATCAACGCACCGGCAACACCTGCCGTCAGTCCCGCCAGGGGGAATGAAAGCAGGAATGGCATGGAAAAATGTTCCTGATAAAGCACGTTGGAATAGGCGCCGACAGCCATGAAAGCCGCATGTCCTAGGCTTGCCTGACCGGTTTGGCCGACCAGCACCATCAGGCCCATGCCGCATATGGCCCAGATCAGCACAAGTGTGGCCTCGCCAATCAGAAAGTCACTGATCAGGAAGGGCAACAGAATGGCAAGTGCAAACAGCAGCAGATACCAGAAAGCCTGAGCCTTATGTTTGAACAGACGGATATCGGCGTCATATGAGGTTTTGAATACAATGCGCATGTTTGCCCCTCACACTTTCTTGGTCTGGATTTGTGACAATATGCCGTGCGGGCGAACTACAAGCATCACAACCAGAATCAGATAGGGGAAAATTTGTGAATAGCCAGCTGGCATGTATCGCGCAGCGAAAGGCTCGACCAGACCGACAATGATGCCACCCAACAATGCGCCAGGCAGGCTGCCGAACCCGCCGATCACCGCAGCAGCAAAGGCCTTGATGCCAAGCAGGCCTGCGGTTGGATCAATGGAGCCTTTGGAGGCAAAAAGAATGCCTGCAATGGCGGCCACTACACCCGACAGTGCCCAGATCATCGAGTGAATGCGTTTGACCGGGATACCCATATAATAGGCGGCAAGCTGGTTTTGCGATGACGCTTGCATACCGATGCCGAGTTTGGTGCGGGCAAAAAACACGTAGAGCAATGCTGTTAGCGCAAGTGTGACGATGATCACCCAGACCTCGTCCATACCCAACACCAGCCCTCCAAATCGCAATTCAAGCCCTGATAGCGGCGATTCCAGCGATTGCGGCTCGTGCCCCCAGATGAGGCCGGCAATGAAGCGGATTACAAATCCCAGCGCGATGGTCAATATCACGACTGCCACCTGGGATTGGCCAAACATCCGCCGCAACACGATCATGTCGAGAAGGTAACCCAAAATCCCCATGATGCCGATGGCAAGGATGACCGAAAGCCAGAACGGCAGGCCCATGTGGTCGGCATTGGTAAAGCCCAGCGTGATGAATGCACCCAGCATCATGAAGTCGCCCTGGGCGAAATTCACGGCTTCGGTTGCCTTGTAGATAAGCACAAAGCCCAGAGCTATGAGTCCGTAGACGCATCCATTTGCCAGGCCACTTACGATCAATTGTAGTATGTCCACTCGGTTGGCCCTCCCAAGCCTTGAGCTTTTGCTCGTTCTCGTGGATGAACATGGTGAAATTAATCAACAGGTTCCTAAGTCCTCTCCCGGTCGTATCAGGGTATCAGCATGACCTTTCCGGTTGTATTGCGCAACGCTTGTGCCAAATCATTCATCGCATTCTTTAGTCGGATGGTATCCGACACCTCGGTTTGCCACTGACCTGAAACGAAACGGGCCTGTACTTCACCAATAATCCTGACCTGTTCTTCCCTGGGGGTCGCCATGAACCACCGGGTCAACCAGAAACCTTCAATCTGTTTCTGCATGAAGATGAACTGGCCCATTTCCTGCAATTTTGGTGGTTGCGGATCGAGCTTTCCATAAACCACCCAGCGCGCCTGATTGGGCATGGATGCAAAAATGTCGGCTGACAGCTGATTTGCAACCGCATCCAGCAATATCCGCGGTTTTTCCTTGCGGGTCACATCGCGCAATTTTTCCTTGAAATCCGCTGCGGTGCTGTTCAGAACGTATTTCGCGCCCAATTCGAAAAGATGTGCAGCCTGCGCATCCTTGCGGACAATGGCAATGGGCGCAATGTCATTGTCGCGTCCCAGAGCCGTCATCAGCTTGCAGAGCTGGCTGTTGGCTGCAGTCATGATGAAACTGCCGCTTTTGGCGTTGCGCACGATGTCGAACATGGCCATGGCGGTGAGGGGATTGACCACATGTCCCGCCGCGTCCTCATTGCGCATGTCGTCGCGTACCGGAATACACACGGCAGCAGACGTCACCGCATATTCTGCCCATGCACCTGAGCCGTCAGGTCCGACGGTGAACGCAACGCGTTTACCGATCAGGGATTGTGCATGGTTGCCGGCACCGGCAATGATTTCACCGACGCCTTCAAACCCCGCAGCCGCACCTTTGACTCTTGGATGTCCGTATTCACCCTTGATGTAATGAAGATCAGAGGGATTGATCGAAGCCATGGCCATCTTGACCAGCACCTGGCCTTCAGCCAGGGACGGCAGGGCGATGGTCTTGCCTTCAAGATAGGGATCCATGCTTTCGAAGGCCAGTCCTTCTGACGTGCCTGAGTAGCCATCCTGCTTTTGCGTCAACGCGAAGGTTTCTGTGGGTATCTGCACCATCATTCTCCTTCAGGGACCAGAACCAGTTTGCCGGTTGCTCCACGTCCAAGGACGCGCTCCAGAACGGCAGGTGCCTCAGACAGTGGATAGCAACCTTCGATATGGGGTTTGACGCGCCCGTCCATATACCAGCCAATGAGCTCTTTCATGTTGCTGGCGTATTGACCGGGCTCACGTGCTGTAAAGGCACCCCAGAAAACGCCAACAACAGAAAATTCCTTGACGAGGGTGAGATTGACCGGAAGTTGCGGAATGCGTCCGGATGCAAAACCGATGACCAGCAACCGTCCGCCACGCGCCATGGCGCGGCAGGCGGAATCAAAGGCATCACCTCCCACTGGGTCAAAAAGCACATCGACGCCTTTGCCGTTGGTCAGTTTTTTCAGATCGTCCTTCAAATTATCGTAGCCAATGCATTCATCGGCACCACTGTCTCTCGCAACTTTCTGTTTTTCCGCAGTCGAGGCCACGGCAATGACCCTTGCACCCATTGCTTTGGCAATCTGAATGGCGCCAATGCCGGTGGACCCGGCCGCACCCAGCACGGCCACTGTTTCACCCGGCTGAAGGTTGGCGCGCTGCTTCAACGCGTGGTGCGATGTGCCATAGGCGCACAGCAATGCGCAGGCGTCGGCGAAATCCATTTTTTCAGGCAAGGGAAAAACGGCCGCTGCCGGTGAGGAAACCAATTCCGAATAGGACCCCATCTGCATCAGCGCAGCGACACGGTCTCCAGGCGCCAACCCTGTCACATCAGGTCCGACGGAATCAACAATCCCGGCCACTTCCATGCCAGGCACAAAAGGCGTTGGCGGTTTCATCTGGTAGAGACCCTGGACCAGCAGGCCGTCCGGGTAATTGACGCCGATGGCCTTGGCGCGGATCACAACCGCGTTGCCCTGTGCAACAGGATCAGCCACGTCCTTGTAGGCCAGCGATTTCAGTGGCCCGTATTCTTCACAGACAACAGCTTTCATGGTCAAACCCGCTCCTGCGTGTATTTGCGTAGTTCGTTGCGGGCAACCTGCCTGCGATGGACGGCATCGGGTCCGTCCGCAAGGCGCAGGGTGCGCAAGGACGTCCAGGCACGGGCAAGCGGCGTGTCCTGTGATATGCCCTGGGCACCAAACATCTGCACCGCCTCATCTGTGACCTTCAGGGCGACAAGCGGCGCCACCACCTTGATCTGACTGATCCAGGGGGCCGCAGCCTTGGCATCGCCCTGATCCATCATCCATGCAGCCTTCAGGCACAAAAGCCTGGCCATTTCTATGTCCATCCGGCACTGTGCGATGATGTCATAATTGGCGCCCAATTGTGCAAGTGGCTTGCCGAAGGCTTCGCGCCGAAGGGATCGCTGACACATGAGTTCCAGCGCATGTTCGGCCTGACCGATGGCGCGCATGCAGTGATGGATACGGCCAGGTCCAAGACGGCCCTGTGATACTTCAAATCCGCGGCCTTCGCCGAGGATCAGGTTTTCGGCGGGAACCCGCACATCCTTGAAGCGAATATGGAAGTGTCCGTGGGGTGCATCATCATGCCCGTAAACCTGCATCGCACGAAGTTTTTCCACCCCGGGTGTGTCGGCAGGAACGAGAACCATCGAATGCCGTTGGTGCTTAGGGGTATTCTCATCGCCGGTCTTGACCATGACGATATAGATCTTGCAGCGCGGATCGCCAGCGCCTGAAGACCACCATTTTTCGCCATTGAGAACGTATTCGTCGCCCTCGCGTTTGCACGACATGGAGATATTGGTGGCATCGGACGAAGCCACATCGGGTTCCGTCATCAGATAGGCGGAGCGAATTTCACCATTCAGCAAGGGCGTCAGCCAACGATCTTTCTGCTCCTCGGAGCAGTAACGTTCAAATACCTCCATATTGCCGGTATCCGGAGCGGAGCAATTGAAAACCTCGGGACCCAGATGGGCCTTGCCCATTTCTTCGGCCAGGTAGGCATATTCAACCGTGCTTAATCCGTATCCCTTGTCAGACCCGGTCAACCAGAAATTCCACAGACCGTTTTCACGTGCCTTTGCCTTGAGACCTTCACGAATTTCCACCTGGCGCGGCGTATATTCCCAGCGGTCCCCCTTGTCCACTTCGGCAAGATATTCCTCTTCGAGCGGCAATATATCATCACGGACCATGGTGCGGACGGCGTCCAGGAGAGGTTGCAGTTTTGCGGTAATACCCAAATTCATGTCAGACATCGGCGATCAATTCCTCTTTCAATCCAAGGCCACGCAAAGCAAAAACGGTGCATTGGCTGGCAATTCCATCAATGGTCTTTTCATCCACTCCGTGACTGGGCTGAAACCAGAACAGAGGTGAATTCAAAGACATGAACATGAGATGTAAGGTGATGCTGGAGCTTTGAAAGTGCGCAATGCCTTCCCGTTTGGCCTGTTCCAGTACGTCACGAAATATGTTTGCGTAATCGGTCCGCATTTTGTGCAACTCGACCAGCGCAACGCGTTGCTCCGGTGTTGTCGAGCCGCGCAGCAGGAGCTCAACGCCTTCCCATACGCAGCGCTGATAGGGTTGCGTGCGGATCATCGCCAATGTGTGTGCCTTGGTCATGGAGCGCAACTTCTCCACAATGCCAACATTCCGTTCGGCCAGCGGAGCAATCGCATCGAAAGTCATCTGCATGCCTTGGCGATAAACGTCGAAGAACAAATCTGCCTTGGACCTGTAGTGGTGGTAGATCCGCCCCTTTGTCGCACCCAGATTGCGTGCAACATCATCAATGCTCGTGGCAGCATATCCGCGATCCATGAAACACTGTGCCGCGGCATCGAGGATCTCCTCTTGCCCGTGACGTGCCGGATTCAATGTCGCCGAAACTGACATTCGCTGCATCGACCTCCCTGATGCTGCGCCGACTTCCATTGTAAGGTTGAAATGTCAGCGCCAGCAGTCTTCTTCCCATCGCAAGAGGAACATACTACCGGGTATGTTGTCAATGGATCAAAGTGACAAAGCCAGGTGGAATCTTTGCATTTGAATCGGTTTTCCAGGTTCGATTGGACAGTGTTTTAGTGTCACCTTGCGAAGGCAGAACCTCTATTCGGCAACGGATGTGGGCTTTGCCCGATCACGGCCGACACTCATGTAGGTAAAGCCGTGTCTTGTCGGCTCTTTGCGCTTGTGAATATTGCGCAGATCAATCATCAACGGATAGGCCATTGCATCACGCAGGCGGTCAAGTTCGAGCGCCCGCAGGACATTCCATTCAGTCATGATCACAACGGCATGCGCGCCGATGACGGCTTCATAGGGGTCGTCGACCCATACCACATCGGGGTAAAGCACGGCGGCCGCTTCCATTGCCTTTGGATCGAATGCGCGAACCTTCACGCCATTTTTGATCAATGTGTCCAAAACCGGCAGTGCAGGAGATTCGCGAATGTCATCCGTATCCGGCTTGAACGCCACACCAAGGACAGCAACGGTTTTTCCCGTCGGATTTCCGATGGCGGCAAGCACACGCGCCGCCATGTCTATTTTGCGGTCTTCATTGACCTGAATTGTCGCTTCGACTAGCGCCTGGGGCGCATTCACACTGCGGGCAAAAGCGGCCAGCGCACGCGTGTCTTTGGGAAAACAGGACCCACCGAAGCCAGGGCCTGCACGCAAAAACTTGTCACCGATGCGCTCATCAAGGCCAATAATCTCCGACACTTCGATGATATTGCCGTCTACCTTTTCACAAAGATCGGCGATCTCGTTGATGAAGCTGATTTTCATGGCAAGAAATGCATTGGCTGCGTATTTGCTCAGTTCAGCGCCGACATTTGAGACGAAGGATATGGGTGTTTCCTGCAAGCTCAACGGACGATAGAGTTGGGCGGTTACATTGCGTCCGCGCTCGTCATGGATACCAATGACCACACGGTCGGGGCGCATGAAATCCTGAATTGCGGATCCTTCGCGCAGAAATTCCGGGTTGCTGACGACGGAATAATCGAGATCCGGACGGAGCTTGCCGATCAGATTCCTTATTCGTTGTGAGGTTCCCGGTACAACCGTGCATTTGATGACAACAACCGCGCCATTTTTCAAATGCGGTGCGATATCTTCGACAGCCTTGAAGACATAGGTCAAATCAACATCTTCGCCATTGGCGGCGGAAGGCGTGCCGACAGCCAGAAAAACGACATCAGACTGCGGAACGCAGCGTGATACATCGCCTTCGAAGTGCAATCGTCCCATATTGGCATTTGAACGTATCAATTGCTCAAGGCCCGGTTCGTAAATGGGACTGACATTGTTTTTCAGCAATGCAATTTTTTCTGGATTGTTATCCACACAGGTAACGTCAAACCCGAATTCCGAAAGGCATGCACCCGTTACAATACCGACATAGCCGGTCCCAATAATCGTTATGATCAAAACAGCCTCACGAAGTTAACCTGTTGGAAGAATGCACCTGTTTGACATTCGACAAATAGCAGCGTTTTCAATTAGGGTCTGAGCGGGTATAAACACTTCACAAAAAAATGCCATACCACATTGTGTCAATCTGAACACTCAATACGGCGAGCTTCATCAAATGGCAGTACAGATAAAGACCCCGATTATCGTGACCGGGGCAGCGGGTTTCATAGGCTTTCACGTTGCACGCCGACTTCTCGATCTGGGATACCAGGTCGTCGGCATCGACAATATGAACCCCTATTATGATGTCTCGTTGAAGGAAGCCCGACTGGCGCAACTGACTGCCCGCAGCAATTTCAGCTTTGAGCGGGCGGATTTGGCCGACAAAGACGCAATGGCAGCGATTTTCCAAGCAGTCAGACCAACGCATGTCGTCAACCTGGCTGCTCAGCCGGGTGTGCGTTATTCGCTGGAGAATCCGCATGCCTATATCGACAGCAATATAACGGGTTTTTTGAATATCCTCGAAGGCTGTCGCAACCACGGTGTAGAGCATCTGGTCTATGCCAGTTCGAGCTCGGTCTACGGCAACAGCCCCGATGTTCCCTACAGCACCGAACAGAACGTCGATAATCCCATCAGTCTTTATGCCGCCACCAAAAAATCCAACGAGTTGATGGCGCATGCCTATAGCCATATTTGGAATATGCCGGTTACAGGGCTTCGCTTTTTTACCGTTTACGGCCCCTGGGGGCGCCCGGACATGGCGGCCTATCTCTTTACCAAAGCCATACGGAACGGTCAGCCGATCCGGATTTTCAACAATGGCGCCCTGCGGCGGGACTTTACCTATATCGATGATATCGCAAAGGGGGTCATCAAGGTCCTGCTTTCGCCGCCGGTCAAAAAGCAAGGTTCAGACTCTGCCCGTCACAAACAGCAAATCGCGCCTCTCTACAGGCTCTATAACATCGGCAATTCAGAACCTGTTGAATTGATGAAGATGATCGAAACCCTTGAGAACTTGCTGGGGCAAAAAGCAGTCAAGGAATTTTTGCCAATGCAGGATGGTGATGTTTACGAGACCTATGCAGACACGGCTTCGCTTGCACGGGACTTTGATTTCAAGGTTCATACACCGTTGGAAGTAGGTCTTGGCGCCTTCGTCGAATGGTATGACATGTATCATTCCAGCAATGACTGATTTCAATCCGGGTGAAACGCCTGATGTGTACCTGATACGCCACGGCCAGACGGACTGGAACCTGCACGGGCTATTTCAGGGTGACAGCGATATTGCGCTTAATGACACGGGCAAAACACAGGCAGCTGCAATCGCACAATGCATGATCGAGCTGGTGGCTGCGGGACGTCTGCAGGCAGACGAGTTTCCCTTCTTTGTATCGCCTCTGCTTCGCGCACGACAAACCGCAGAGATCATAACCCAGCGTTTGGCGCGTCCGCCGGACGATATTGTTGTCGAACCGGCCATCAAGGAATTATCCTTTGGCCATTGGGAAGGTTTGACGACATTGGAAGTCAAGAAGAGGTTTCCCGAGGAAAGGCGCAGGCGCAATGCTGACCGCTGGAATTTCTGTCCCCACAAAGGGGAGAGCTACGCGGCCCGCGTTCCCTCCATGCTGAGATTTCTCGAGAGCCTTCATTCACCGACCGTGATTGTTACACATACAGGCATTATTCGGCTTTGCCTGTTTCTGTTGGGTGCACTTGACCGGGAAAAAGCGCTTGTCGAGAAGATTTCCCAAGATAAGATCTATCTTTGGTCAAAAGGGTCATTGGCAGCCGTGTAAAAATACTGCAAGTATGTTCATATTGCTGTGGGTTGGGCGAATGATAAAAACGTGAATATAATGTCCTGATCGCTAAGTTCTAGGGGAAAAACTGTTCTATGAGTGAAAAAGGTTCTGATATTCTGCGGGTTGAGGGCTTGCGGGTTGCAATCGGTGTAGGGGAACATCAATCGGACGTTGTCAAGGGCATCAGCTTTCGTATTCCAAAAGGTAAAACAGTTGCCTTGGTTGGTGAATCCGGTTCAGGAAAATCCATAATAGCTCAGACAATCATGGGGATTCTTCCTGATGTCGCCGAAATCACCGGTGGGTCGATCAATTTTTATGACCCCTTGAGCGGCGGAGAACCTGTCGACATTGTGCAGCTGTCGCGGGATGCGCGGGCCATGCGACAAATTCGTGGCGGTCGGATTTCCATCATTTTCCAGGAGCCGATGACGTCGCTTTCCCCGGTGCATACGATTGGCAATCAGATTGATGAAGCGCTGGACCTGCATCGCGATGTCAGTCGCAAAGAGTGCCGGGAACTCACTCAGCAAATGCTGGAGCTGGTTGGCTTTCCTGACCCTGCGCGTGCCTATAATATGTATTCGATGGAGCTTTCGGGCGGGCTGCGCCAGCGTGCCATGATTGCCATGGCGCTTGTGTGCAATCCCGCGCTGTTGATTGCTGATGAGCCGACAACCGCGCTTGATGTAACGGTGCAGGCACAGGTTCTCGCGGTCTTGAAGGATGTCCAGAAAAAGCTGGGCATGTCTTTGCTGCTGATCACCCATGATCTGGGCGTTGTTGCCAATATGGCAGATGAAATTCTGGTGCTTTATCACGGCACTTTGATGGAAGCGGGCAGTCTGGAGGATATTTTTCACAGGCCGCAACACCCGTACCTGAAAGCTCTTTTGGCCGCAGTCCCCAAGTTGGACATGCAGCCCGGTGAACGCCTGGTGTCGTTGCGCGAGGTGACCCAGCCGCTGCCTGCCGCCTTCAAGGAAAATGCCGAGCTTCGTCGTCATGAGCCCGGCGAAACAGTTCTTGATGTCAACAATCTGTCAATGAGCTTTGAATCCAAAAAGGGCAGCCGTCTTTTCAGTTCGAAGTCTGACCGGGTCATTGCCGTTGATAATGTCAGCTTTTCAGTGCGCCATGGCGAGTGTTTTGGTCTGGTGGGGGAAAGTGGTTGCGGCAAGACAACATTGAGCAAAATCATCAGCCGTGCACTGACTCCAACGGAGGGATCGATCTGCTTCAACGATGGTAAAAATGAAGTGGATCTGGCCAAGATTCGTGGACGTGAGTTGTTTGATTTCCGGCGCAAGATTCAGATGGTTTTCCAGGATCCGTTCTCCTCATTGTCACCCCGTTCAACGGTGATGAATATTCTGTCGGAGCCACTGGAAATCCACGCCATTGGAAATGCCCAGTGGCGCAAGGAGCGTGCACGCGAATTGATGAACATGGTTGGTTTGTCGCCAACATTTCTCAATCGCTATCCCCACAGTTTTTCAGGTGGCCAGCGCCAGCGCATTGGTATTGCCCGTGCTTTGGCTCTCGACCCCGATCTGTTGATTTGTGATGAGCCGGTATCAGCATTGGATGTTTCCGTTCAGGCGCAAATTCTCAATTTGCTGATACGCCTGCAGCGCGAGCTGAACCTGACGACGATTTTCATCTCTCACAATCTTGCCGTGGTCAATTATGTGGCTGATCGCGTTGCCGTTATGCAGGCTGGTCGCATTGTGGAAATAGCACCAGGAGAGGTTCTGTTTCGCGATCCAATTCATCCCTATACACAAAACCTGTTGCAATCCATTCCCACGATTGATTTGACACATCAACTTGCGCTTGGCCAAACAAACATTCTGACGAGCAGATCGGACGAAAAATGGGACAGAAGATTTGTTCCAGAGGGTCCGGGTGCCGCTATGGAAATGTTGGAAATAGGCAAGGACCACCATGTTCTTGTTCGGCCGGGCAGCGATACGAAGAGGCTGGTAGCATGATCACGAACAAACGCATCACCGCATTTTTATTTGGAGCGCTTGTCTATTCATTTTCTGCCGTTGCGGGCAATGCCATCGGAACGCTCAAAGAGCCACCAGTCCTGGCGCCTTTGGTCGAATCGGGCGAACTTCCACCCATGTCGGAACGTTTGCCGGATCAGCCTCTGGTTCTGGATTTTGAAAAGAGCGGCAAAAGTATTGGTCACTATTGTTGCTCCATGCGAATGCTCATGGGCAAGTCCAAAGATATCCGCATGATGACAGTTTATGGCTATGCGCGGCTTGTTGGATTCAATGAGAAATTTGAGCTCAAACCGGATATTCTGGAGAGCTTTGACGTCGAGGAAGGCCGGATTTTCACCCTGCGTCTGCGCAAGGGACACAAATGGTCGGATGGGCACCCGTTTACCGCAGAGGATTTTCGCTATTACTGGGAGGATGTGGCCAATGATCAGGAACTGACCGGCAAGGGCATACCGCAAATCCTGCTGTCCGACGGCGAACCTCCCGTTTTCGAAGTAATCGATGACCAGACCATCCGCTATACCTGGAATACACCAAACCCGGCATTCACACTCGGTCTGGCCGGTCCCGCTCCCGCCTATATTTATCAACCGTCCCATTACATGAAACAGTTCCACAAAAACTACGTGGACCCGGCAAAACTGGCCAAAATGGTGGAGGACGGGGAGTACCGCAACTGGTCGGCGATGCATACAGTCAAAGGGCGGCAATACAGACAGGAAAACCCTGAACTTCCGACCCTGCAACCCTGGCTGAATACCACTGACGGACCGTCCAAGCGGTATTCTTTCACCCGCAATCCCTACTATCACCGCGTAGATCCGACCGGCCAGCAATTGCCCTATCTTGATGAGGTTGTGCTGCTGATGGGATCCACCGACATCGTGCCGACGAAATCCGGATCTGGTGAAAGCGATCTACAGGCCCGCTATTTGAGTTTTGACGATTACACATTTCTCAAGCAGGGCGAGAAAAACCAGAACTATAGGGTGCTGCTTTGGCGAAGCGGGGTTGCCTCGCAGATTTCACTTTATCCCAATATGAATGTCGCCGATCCGGTATGGCGCGAGGTGCTTCAGAATGTCCAGTTCAGGCGTGCGCTTTCCATGGGTCTCGATCGGCACGAGCTGAACGAGCAATTGTTCTTCGGCCTTGCGAAGGTAGGCGGCGACACCGTGCTCGACGTTTCTCCGCTCTTCAAGGAAAAATACGTCAAAAACTGGACCGAGCATGATGCACCCGCCGCCAACAACATGCTGGACGAAATGGGATTGCAGAAAAGAGACAGCTATGGAACCCGGTTGCTGCCGGACGGACGTCCCATGGAGATGATCGTCGAAAGCGCCGGTGAAAGCACCGAACAAACCGATGCTCTGGAACTCATTCGATATCATTGGGGTGAGTTGGGAATAAAGGTTTTCACCCGGTCTTTGCAACGCGATATTCATCGTCGCCGGTTCCTGACCGGCCAGACAATGATGACCATATCAACGGGTATGAATATCGGTCTGGCAACGCCGGAATCAAACCCCGAAGAGCTGGCCCCGGTATCCTCCGCTCAGCCGAACTGGCCTGTTTGGGGGCAATATACGGAGACAGGCGGAAAAGCCGGGGAGGCACCAAGTTTGCCCTCCGCTCAACGCCTGCTGGAACTCTACCAGTCCTGGAGACAATCGACCAACAATGTCGAGCGTGAAGCGATCTGGTCTGAGATGCTCGAAATATACTCTGAAGAGGTTTTTTCAATCGGAGTTGCCCGCGAGGCAATCCAGCCTGTTGTTGTAAACAGAAAACTGCGTAACCTTCCGGAAACTGGAATATTTTCCTGGTCGCCATCGGCTTTTTTCGGCGTTTACCGCCCGGACACATTCTGGTTTGAGGAATAGACTGCGACATGTTGAAATATATTTTCTATCGCTTTATGGCGATGATCCCGACGCTGGTGATCGCCAGCATGCTGATATTCGCCATCGTGGAATTGCCGCCGGGGGACTATTTCGAAAGTTACCTGGCAGAATTGCAGGCTTCGGGCGAAACGGTTGATCCGCAAAAAATAGAATACCTGCGGACGGAATATGGTTTCGATAAACCATTGTGGCAGCGCTATATTGGCTGGGCCACCGGCATGTTGCACGGCGATTTTGGTTATTCATTCGAATATGAGCGTCCGGTATCGGAACTGATCGGAAGCCGGTTGTTCCTGACCATGTTGCTTTCTTTCGTGACCATTATCTTCACTTGGCTGATTGCCTTTCCGATTGGCATCTATTCGGCCACGCACAAATATTCTTTCGGCGACTATACCTTCACCTTTGCCGGCCTTCTGGGTCTTGCCATCCCCAATTTTCTGCTGGCGCTGGTGATGATGTATTTTGCCAAGGTCTGGTTCGGCACGTCGATTGGCGGTCTCATGGACCCGATCTACATCAATGAATCGATGAGTCTGGCCAAATTTGGCTCGATCATGGAACATATGGCCATTCCGGTGATTGTGATCGGGACATCGGGCACGGCGGCGATGATCCGGCGAATCCGAGCCAACCTGCTGGATGAATTGAAAAAGCAATATGTAACCACAGCCCGGGCGAAGGGTGTGCCACCCATGAAGGCTGTGTTGAAATACCCCTTCAGAATGTCGCTGAATTTCTTCATTGCTGACATTGGCAACATACTTCCTGCCGTTGTTTCCGGTGCGGAGGTCGTGGCGATTGTTCTCTCTCTGGAAACAACGGGGCCCTTGCTGATTTCGGCGCTGCAAAGCCAGGACATGTATCTGGCCGGCTCGTTTCTGATGTTCCTGGCGCTTCTGACTGTCATCGGCGTTCTGATATCCGACATCGCTCTGGCGTTTCTTGATCCACGAATTCGCTTGCAGGGAAGGGCGCAAAAATGAGCAATACATCCCTTCCGGCGGCAGGACAGCCGCTCGACCACTTTGTGTCGTCTGATCCATTTGATCCACTTGCAGCCGAACAGCTTACACCGGCGCAGGAGAAGTATTATTTTGCTTCCCAGCGCCAGTTGATCTGGTGGAAATTCAAGAAACACAGATTGGCCTACTACTCCGGCCTCTTTTTGCTGTTTTGCTATATCGTGATTGCCTTTGCAGAATTCATCGCACCCTACGATCTGGCACACAGACACATCGAAGATATATACGCGCCACCCCAGAGTGTTCACTTCTTCAAGGACGGCGATTATATCGGGCCACATGTCTATGAGCGAGTCAGAACGCTCAATATGGAAATTCTCAAACGGGAATATTCCGACAACAAGTCTGAGGTCTATCCGGTAAAATTCTTCTGCGAAGGTGATCCCTACAATATGTGGGGCTTCATACCGATGCAAACGCATCTGTTCTGCGCCGAAGGTGAGGGCAATCTCTTTCTGTTTGGTACAGACCGTTTGGGTCGCGATATGTTTTCGCGCATCATTTATGGAGCACGCATTTCACTGACGATTGGCCTGCTTGGAATTACCGTGAGTTTCATCCTCGGCATTACCATCGGTGGCCTGGCCGGCTATTATGGTGGTTGGGTTGATGTCGTGGTGCAGCGCATTATCGAAGTGCTGCAATCCATACCAAGCATTCCATTGTGGATGGCGCTGGCTGCCATATTGCCGATAACCTGGAGCCCGATCCTTATCTACTTCGGGATCACGGTTATCCTGGGCCTGCTGGACTGGACCGGACTTGCACGTGCCGTGCGCTCGAAATTGCTGTCTTTGCGTGAGGAAGACTATGTGCTGGCGGCTCAATTGATGGGAGCCAAACCAAAACGCATCATCTTGCGTCATCTGGTTCCCGGCTTCATGAGCCATCTGATCGCCTCGGCGACCATCACCATTCCAGCGATGATTCTGGGCGAAACGGCCCTGAGCTTCTTGGGTATTGGTCTGCGACCGCCGGTGACCAGTTGGGGTGTATTGCTGAACGAAGCCCAGAACATCAACGTGGTTGTGCTCTATCCGTGGCTCATTCTACCGGTCGTGCCGGTGATACTGGTCATCTTGGCTTTCAACTTTATGGGTGATGGCCTGCGCGATGCGGCTGATCCGTACCACTAAAGCGAGACCCGAAAAGTGGGCACCGGTTTTCGGATAAATCGAGCTTCAGCAAAAAGCGAGATCCGAAAAGTGGACACCGGTTTTCGGATAAATCGAGCTTCAGCAAAAAGCGAGACCCGAAAAGTGGGCACCGGTTTTCGGACAAGTCGAGCTTAAGACATCAAAAGAACCGTGATTCACGGCGTGATTGAATTGCGGTTTTTTTTGAGAATTTCGTCAATGGTCGATTTAAAAAGTGCAGCCACCGCAGCGACGTCATGTTTGTCTTCAACATAGCTGCGTCCCTGCTTGCCCAGTTCTGCGCGCAGGATGGCATCGTCGACGAGGCGCCTTATGGCTGCGCCATAGGCCGTCACATCATCCGGATCGGTCATCAGCCCGCCCACATTGTTGGAGACGACCAACGGCACGCCGGCGGTCTTCAGTGCTGCAACGGGCAGACCGCGGGCCTGGGCTTCGAGGTAGACCAGGCCAATGGCCTCGCCAATGCCGGGCCACACCAGAAGGTCACATTGATCCATCAGGGCGAACATGTCCTCATGGGCAATACTGCCGGTCATCTTCAACCGGGCAGGTTCAATGAAATCCAGAAGACCGGTGATCGTTTCGCGTTCCGGCCCTTCGCCGACAACGACCAGGTTCCAGGCTTCTGATTGCATCGTTTTCAAAGCCTCTGCCAAGGCCTGGTAGCTGGCCATTTTTGCCCCGGGGCGCATCATGCCGACGGCCAGCAGGACAGGCGCATCATTGTCGAATAGAGGCCGTGGATCGGCTGCTTTTAAAGGCTGACTGGAGAGGTCCAGAAAGGGCGGAATTCGCATGGCATTCTCCATGCCCGGGATGACCTCCTGCAGATACAGCCAGTCGGAATCCTTCAAGACAAAATTCATATCAGCTGTCCGCACCGCCTGTTGAACTGCCGCCCGACCGTCCAGCCAGTCACTGGCGCTGCCCTGATGGGTACGACAGGCTTCGGCCGTAACATAGGGGATGCCAAAGGATTGCGAGAGCGCGGGGCCCAGCCAATCGGGAGACTTGCAGTAGGGGTGATAGGTGAACCAGAGATCGGGTATTTGGCCAGGGTCCTGCTGCCAGTCCAGCCTTATACGTTCCTCTTCAGCAGCGACATCCGACCAGCGGCGCTCATAAAGCGCTTTCTCCGGCCGTTTCTGGTAGGAAATGACGTCAGATACCAGATCAACCGAATAGCCTGCCAGTTGCAGGGCACGCATCATCAGGCGGGCGATTTCCCGGTCACCGGACGGTATCGGATGGTCCGGTGATTTCAATGGTGCGTAAAAGGCGATCCTGGTTTTTGTCATGGGCGCTATTGAAACGGCTTCAGGTCGCCGCAGTCAAATGCACGTTGTAGAATATCGGCGGTGACAGCGGCACCATTTGTCTGAATGGATGACCAGTCGGGCAATGGTTTTGCCATGACACGGTCTATTGCCGTGCGCACAGCAATGGCTGTCTTGGCCTCATGCGACAGCATTTCAACCAATCCACGGGCGGCCAGCAATTCGGCGCGGCGCAATTGTTCCGTCTCCTTGTCGTTCCATTGCGGGGCCACAATGGAACGACAGCCCGCTGCCATAATATCGGCGACCGTATTATATCCCGCCAATGAAATCGAAAGTCGGGCCGTTGCCAGCACCGCATGCAGGTCAGGAATAAATTGTCTGACTGCGATGCCTGTGCCGGAGAGCCTTTGCCTGTCTTCCTCGTCCATATAGGGGCCGGTCAGGATACACCAATGCGCATCATCCAGTGACGAACCGGCCTTTGCTTCCGCCGCCGCCAGAACCAGCTCGCGACCCAACAGTCCGCCACCGGCAGACACGACGACGTCAAAATGCCTGTCGGCCATCGGCGCGACCTTGTCGGCGTGGGTCGGGACAGTCTGCGGCGTGACAATGCCCGTATAATAAATTTTGCCGGATATCTCTTCCGTATAGGGGAATGTTTTATCCAGACTGATGAGGTGCCTGTCGCCGTGGACAAGCACACCGTCAAAATAGCGATCGAGCAGATCGACCGTTTGCCGGTCCTTCGATGGTTTGTTGCCCTCTTGCAGAATGTCGCGAACCGAGGCGAAGATCTTCGGCCTCTTCTCCATCCGGACGGCGGCCTCCATAAAGGGGAGCAATTCAAAATGCATCTGTCGCCGACCGAAAGGAAACGCCTCTGTCACAATGATGTCCGGTGCACTTTCGGCGAGGATCGCAAGAATACGCTCTCGTCTTATCTGCCTGTATTCGTCGCTTGCGACGATACCGTCACCGGTAACCAGCTTGGAGAAATCACCTTTTGATGATGTCAGTGACGGCAGGAAATGAACCCTGGCGCCATGGTCATCAAAATCGGGCAGTTGCTCCCCGCCATAGATCAGTTCGACATCAAATCCCCGTTCGACCAGAACACGCACAATGCGCATGGTCCGGAAAACATGTCCGACACCCAGAAGGTGCTGAACATAATAAAGGATTTTGGGATGTCGGCTCATTCTGCCGCTTCTTGGCCAATGTGCTTTACACCAGCCTCTTCGAACAGGGTGACGAGTTGTTCAATCTGCGAGAGATGATCGAACTGCGTCTCAACCTTTGTCGCGCCCTTGGCACCCATGCGCGCCCGCAATGACGGATTGGTGATCAGAGTCTCGATCGCCTTGGCAAGTGCCGCCGCATCATTGGGGGGTGTCAGCAGGCCATTCTCGCCGTCTTCGATCAACTCGACGATCCCGGAAATAGGAGATGATATGCAGGCCAGGCTCTGGCTTTGTGCTTCAACAAGAACATTGGGCAGGCCATCCCTGTCGCCGTCGTCGGCAATTCTGCAAGGCAAGACAAAAAAATCACTATCGCGATAGGTTTGCAGGACAAATTCCTGTGGCTTTGAACCAAGCATCTCCGTTTGGTCATCGAGGCCCAATCGGGATATCTGTTGGGCGATTGGCTTTGACAACTCGCCACCACCGATATGTGTCCATATCCAATGAAGGTTCTGCGGCAACAGGGCAAGTGCATCGACAAGTGTGTCGAGTCCCTTTTTTTCAACCGCCCGGCCAACGGTCACTATGTGAACCGGATCATCTGGCTGGCTGCCATCGCGTGATGACGCAGGGCGCTCCATGCGCGGGAATCGGCTCAGGTCCAGGCCATGATGCACCAGATGAACCGCATTGACCCGGTCGGCAAGGGATTGCAGATGCTGATAACCGCTCCGGGTGCAGGTTACCGTCCAGGCAGCATCGTTGAGCTTTTCAGACAGTTCCCAATCCGGCGACGTCCAGATATCCTTTGCATGCGCCGAACAACTCCATCCGATCGAATTGATCATATGGGCGTAGTAGGTCACAGATGCGGGCGTGTGAATAAAATGCGCATAAAGCCATTGAACATCGCGCGGCAATTCACGTGCCAGGACCAGTGATTGTCCAAACCGTCTGATTCTGTTGCGTGTAGGGTCGCGAAGCAGATCGGCAAGAAATGTCCGCATGGCAAGCCTGAAGCCGGTTTTCTTGCGCGCCGCACACCAGCCTTTCAGGACACGCAGGGGTTCCTCATGAAGATATTCCGGAAGATAGGTAACCGGCGCCTTGATTTCGGAGTGGATCGGATGGCGCGCCTTGTCGGTGGGTTTGCGCAGCGCAAAAATATGAAGATCAAAACCCCGGCGCTCCAGTTCCAGCAATTCCTGGGCAATGAAGGTCTCTGAAAGTCTGGGATAGCCTTTCAGCACCACCACTATTGTGTGGGCTTTCAAAGTGCCGGCTCCACCTTGAGTGTTTCCTGTTGGCGCTCATCCAGAATGGAGCCGACCTGTCCGCAGATATATTCCAGGCCCGCTGCATCAAAGTCATGTTTTGCAGGTGGCAAATTTGAACTGTCAATGAGCTGTCTTATGGCATGGGCCATAGCATCCGGGTTGGCAGCATCCGCGCTTAAAATGACGTCGCAATAACCAAGCTCCTTGGCCCGGTTCGCCCGGATGAACTGTTCCATACGTGGCATTTGTCTCGGCACGAACAAGACCGGTTTGTTGCGGGCGATGACTTCACAAAAGGTATTATACCCACACATGCCGATCACGGCTCTGGCATTTCTGATCAAGACTTCCGGCTCTGAATCAAAACCGATGACATGAATGCCGTCGATACCTGCGGCCCGCTGTTTGACCTGTTCAGCGTATGCACTGTCGGAATAGGGTCCAAGAAGCAGCACAGAGGGGCAGGGGATCTCTGATCCATTCTCATAGGCATTGAGCACTGCATCCATCAGTGGATCACCATCTCCACCGCCTCCGGTGGTTACCAGCAGATAGTCCTTCGGCAAACCCATTGCCGGTGTCAGTTCAAATTCCAGGTTGGGTTGGTACAGAAAACCGGTGTACTGGCATTTTTCCAGAACCTGTTCAGACAGTCCCAACCCCTCCAGAGGCCTGTAGAATTGTTCAGATCCATAGATCCATATCTGATCGTAAAGATTGTCCAGAGCGCCGAAATAGCCCTTTTTCTGCCATTCCTTTTTCAGTTGCGTGGCTTCGTCGAGCACATCGCGCAAGCCCAGCACCATTGTGGTGCCCGATGCCTTGAAATGTTTGATCGCAACAGAGAGTTCACCACCCAGACCCAGTGGTTCCTTGTCGGCGATGAAAATATCGGCGGGTTGAGATTGGGCCAGTGCGCCAATGGCTTGGGTGCGCGCTGCAATCGTCTCGGCGTAGGAAAGACCGCCTTCACCCGATTTATAGCGGCCATCAGGCAACTTTTCGACGGGCGGGATTTCGACATAATCGATACGCGGATGCGAGGCATATTCGCCTGACAGGCCTGATCCCGTAATGATGGTGACACGAATATCGCGATAGCAATCGACAAGCGCACTAGCAATTTTGCGATTGCGCCTGATATGTCCGAGACCAAAGGTATCATGGCCGTAGAGTATGAGATGTGCGGCTTGGTTCACAGGTTCCCACTTGCCATGATTTCAGGCATCGTTTTATGTCGATTGATAGAGAGAGGGGGGCACGCGCGCAGACATTCCAGAATCAAGCATCTCCGCAATTCCCTCATATTTGAACCTACGCGTTACAAATGGCTTAATTCCAGTGGGCTTTAAATAGTTCGTTGTCGGTCATATGTCACGGCCCTTTTGCTCTAATGTAAAGCGAGGGACCATCAGGCAACAGGTTCTCGGCAAAATTGACGTTGAATTTGACCATATGTGGCAATAGAGGCACTGTTTGAGGGCTCGGAAGCTTGAAGTGTCACCTGTAAACACAGCGAAAGTAATTACGCCCAAGGTCCAATCGATGAGGTTTGCATAGCTCGGGCCGGGCTTGTCGTCATGAAAATGCCGCTTTTTGATCAGGCATCCACCAACAGATCAATGAACGGGTGCTTGAACGAAGAAATTCAGTCCTTATTGTGCATATGCATCATTGGCAGTACCAACGCTGCCGGGCTATTGTATATGTTCATTCACAATGGGTTGGTCGTGTCACATGTTTAAGCGTGAGAGCGTAAGAGGTAGATGGCGTTGAAAAAGGAGCGGAAGCTGGACCTGATTTCCGAATTCGGCAAGCGGGGGATCGGGATTGTGCCCCGTTTGATCTGGACACTTGCCACGCACAAGAACATTGCACGCAGCTATCGAAAGATCATCCGCAAAAAACTGGCAAGTCGGTTTCCCGGACCCTTCGATATCGAAATTGAAGGTGTCCAGATTCGGGCCTATCCACTGGAAAATTATTGCGACAGAACAGCAGTTGGACGGGGGCATCTTCCGGAAATACCGGAGCGCGCGCTCATCAAGCCATTGCTCAAACCGGGTATGGTCTTTGTTGATGTCGGTGCAAACATCGGTACTTACAGCCTGTTCGTGGCTAAAAACTGCGGTGACAAGGCACGAATTCTATCATTTGAGCCCCATCCCAGAACCTATGCAAAACTGTCTTTCAATAGCAAAACCAACGGGTTTTCGTCGATAGAGGCCATCAATCTGGGAGTCGGACAGGAAAAATCCCGCATGCGTCTCTATTCTAATGGCGGCACGAACATTGGAACGGCAACTATTGTGCCGGATCCATCAAGCGCCAAGGTTTTTGTCGATATCAAGATCGTGCCTTTGGCCGATGCATTGAAAAGCCGGCTGATCAATCATGTCGACCTTTTGAAAATTGACATTGAAGGTTTTGAAGACCGCGCGCTGCTGCCGCTCATGACGCCCGAAAACAAATCCCTATGGCCGAAGGCCGTGCTGATTGAGACCGTCTTGAAGGAGCACTGGCAAGAAGATTGTGTCGAGCATCTCAAGTCGCTCGGCTACACAATCGGCGGAAACACCGGTGAAAATGTCCTGTTGCTTCACCCTATGACGGAGAAGCTCGAATCCTGATTGATTTCACGGTTTCTCGAAAAGCTGCCAAGGGAAATATCCATTTCGAGATGATCGAGGTGGAATTGCAGGGGATCGCGATCATGATCGTGACCATTTTCGCACGCTTCAATGAGTGAGGCCATCATTTTCCCCGCAACGGGCGCGTTCTTGAACTGATTGCCGCTAGTTCCGATAGCCATGTAGAAGCCGTCGACATCACTACGGTCATAGATCGGCATCCAGTCATCGGTCACATCGTAGAGTGCTACAACGCCGCGTGTTTTTGATGGAATATGCAATCCGGGCAGTCTTTGTGCCATGCGCATGACGAGCACATTCCATTGCTCGGAAAAATCATCATTGTAGTTGTCGGGATCATCTACCCATTCTTTGCCGTCGCATTCCGGGTCTTCCGATCCAATGAGGATGTGATTGCCTATTTCGGGACGACAATAGGTGTGAATGTCGCTGTCGGAATAGACCATTCCGTCCTTTTCGAAATCCATGCCATCGGGTGCGGGCACATGGGCCACTTCATGCCGCAAGGCACGGGTCTTGATCTTCATGCTGTCTTCAACACCTGCCATCCTGTTGATTTTGGCTGAGTGGGGGCCGGCGACATTGATCACCACCGGCGCACTGATCTGCCGCCCGTCGTTCAGCACGACACCGGTAATCCGGTTGTTGTCCTTTGTGATTTCGGCCACTTCGGCATTGAACAGGAATTCCGCGCCAAAATGCTCGGCGCCTCTTTGCGCATTATGGGCTGACAATTTGGGATCATTGACATATCCGCCATTGGGAAAGAAGACGGCCCCACCGACGCTCGGACCCGTTGCTTCGCCAAATCCCGCGTCTTCCGGCCGTTTGGCGGGTTCAAATTGTCGCGTATCCACATTGGGCAGACGCTTGCTGATGGCCTCAACCGGTACATCCTCATAGGGGCACCCGATACGATCCATCATTTCACAGACCCTGGACAGATCATTGTTGTGTTCAGTCTTGATCACGAGGCAGCCGGTGTTGTGATATTTGATCAGGCCCAATTCATCGGGAACACCGATATAGCCTTCCCAGTCACGCCAATAGTGCCAGCCTTCATAGGCGATGGCGCATGAATCCAGCGCCGAATAATAGGTCCGTATAATGGCGCAAGACCCCGAGGTCGACCCGTAACCGGCCTCTGGCAACTTGTCGATCGACAGTGTTTTCCAGCCCTTCTTCGCCAACTCGAAGGCAGTACAGGCGCCGATGACTCCTGCACCGATAATAATCGCGTCATAGGCTGGCTTGAGAGGCATATGGTTCTCTTTTCTCAGTCGTTGGGTGTTGGCTTTTCAAAGTGTTTGTTGCCGGTTCAGGGGCAGTCCTGGTCAGCTGTTGCATATATCTAACATTCCGGCGGCAACTGTAAACCATGGCAATCCTGGTCGCGTGCAGATCACATGGTGAAACCTTCTACGATTGCATGATTGCGTGCAATGATCGCGTAATCGGCAAGTGTGGTTTGTGCAAAACCTGTCAGGAGCAAAGCATCCATTGTGTCCGTGTCCAATGCCGCCATGGCCTCTACCACGGCCATATGGATGCGGTCCGATGACCAATCAGGTCGTTTAGCGCAAATCATTGGCAATCCGGGCGTCGGGGTCGTGGTGGCCAAAACCCGCAGCGCGTGGGCGGCACCTTCATGGCGCAGCGCCAATTTCCAGCTCACCGCATCAATGGCTGCAAGGTCGGATTTGCCGGCGGCCACGTCACGGATCGATGCGCGATGCGAGCCGGTGCACCGGCTTTCGCAGAAAAAACGACCGGATTGCGCCTGTCCACGCAGCATATATGCGAGCGCTGCATAGCCAGACTGTGAATTGCGGCAATTGTACGCAAGGCGTTGACCAGAAAGATCATCAATTCTATCCGCTGTGCTATCTTCTCTGACGACGATCACACTGAAGTAGGAACCAGCCCCGCAGGCAATGTCGTAGGCCGGTGTCCCGACCACTTCAACGCAAGGAGACAGGTCTCGCACCAGAGGCAGTCCGCATGTTTGTGAAAGCAGCAGCTGCTCATCGCGCCACAGCAGTTCCTCCGGCATGGTGCGTGTCAGTCTTGGTGGCGCTGGAAATCCAAAGGTCCTCAGGCTTTCCGCTAGAGTGGACCAATAGACATCATGGGCACTGAAAAGCTCAGGCCAGTCGTATATAGGTAGTGCGGCAATCGGACGTGCAGCACTCGTCCGGGTGTCACTGTGCGTCATGTCTTGGGACTTTGATCCGCAACAAGGCTTTCCGGGAAGGGCACCCGTTCCTTTCTGCGAAAGGCGAATTGTCGAAGGATCTCCGTATAATTGCGGTAATAGTAGCCTTTGTTCATGGCAAGGAAACGATTGCGGTTACGTTGGTAAAGCGAAGGCAATTGGTGCCAGGCAACAGCAGGATAGGCGTGGTGAACAGCGTGCAGATTATTGTTCAGAAACAAAAGGCTCAGCAGGCTCTTGTCCTCGATGATGACGGAGCGTCCCCGGGCGTTTTCTTCTGCCTGATGCTCAAGATAGGTGCGCATCATCAGCAGTGACAGGCCACCATAGGATGCCAGCAAATAGGCCACCGGTGCCATGGGTGCCCATTGTGCGATGATCGCCACCAATGGAACCAGCAAGGACAGATGGATTGCCCAGGCGCGCAGCACCATCCTGTCACCCCGTAACATGGCCCGACCGTCGGTGATCGCAGTGCGGACAAGCACGAATCCCGGACCCAGCAAGAGCCTTCCGGCAAGTGTATTGTTGACATCGAACAGGAATTTCAGAACGCGTGGCAGGCGATGCCAGAATGCTTGTTCGAGATACCAGCTTTCCGGATCATCAAATGGGTCGCAGATTTGGGCATTCTGATGGTGTTTGAGATGGGAGTCCTTGAAGCGCAAATAGGGTATGAACAGGCCGATTGGAACAGAAGCCAAAGCGTCATTGAGAAAAGACCAACGGAACGGATGTCCGTGAAGGCACTCATGTTGCAGTGAGGAGTGTAATGTAATGACCGGGATCAAAGCCAGGCAGGCGATAACAATCGAATAGCGAGACAGGCCAAAAACCAACAGCAACCAGATTGCGTAACAAAATATGATCAGAGCGACAGTGCGCCACTCCAGATTGTTCTTTAATATCATTCGATTGTCCCCTGTATGCAGGATCGGATTATCCCGCAACAGGGCTATGCTAGACAATGTGGGAATTCGCCAATAAAAGTGAGAATAAGCAGAAATTAATGTGAGTTGTGATGAATAATGAAAAATGGTGATAAAACACAACAAAATAAAGTGGAGCATACTGACAAGCGCGACGTCGCGGAAGTCTTTCGTGATCGCATGGCGTTGTTGATCGCCAAGAAGGGGTTCAATCTCAGCCGATTCTCAAAGAGCATCGGTATAGACCGTTCTGCGTTGAGCCAGTTTCTAGCGCCTGATTCGACACGTTTGCCGCGTGCCGAAACGCTGTGCGCCATTGCGCGCACCTATGGTGTTTCTCTGGACTGGTTGATGGGCTTGATTGCCAACGAGACCTTCGATGAAGAGACCGTTCCCATGATGGATGTCGAACGCGTCAACGACGTAACCGGCAGCCGCAAGATCGCCGAGTGGCACCGTGAAGCCATTGGATACAAGATACGCTATGCACCCAGTGCCTTGCCGGATCTGCTGCGCACTGAAGCTGTTCGCAATTTCGAATTCAATGCCCACAATTCCGATACGCAAATGGCCCGCGACCGGCAGGCAAAGGATCAACTGACCTATTCGCGCCGTCCCGAATCGGACATTGAGGTTTGCATGCCCATTCAGCGCATGGAACAATTTGCGCGGGGGCAGGGTATCTGGGAGGGCATTTCCGTTGATACCCGGCGACAGCAGCTTGATCACATGATTGAACTGATCGACGAATTATATCCGACCTTCAGGCTATTTCTCTACGATGGCCGGGCAGCATATACAGCCCCCTACACACTTTTCGGACCTTTGCGCGCTGCGGTCTATCTGGGAAACATGTATCTCGTCGTCAATTCTGTCGAACATATCAGGGCGTTGACCAGCCATTTTGATCAATTGATTCGCATTGCGGTCTACGGTCCGGATCGGGTTGCAAGTTTCATTGAGCAACAGATCAAGGAATTACCTGCGCGTTAGGACTCAGGCGGTATCGTCGGAAAACCGCCTGAGCCGTCACTAAAATCCGCAAGTCAGCCTCTGGAAGCAGCTCTTGCACAGCTGATAGGCCAGACGTATCAAAAGTTACTTTGAAGTCTATTGAACGATGACAATATCGGTCGGACGGTTGCGCGGCGTTTCCGGCAGATCCAGTTCTTCTTCGGGGGCGCCCGGTGATGAAAAGCCGAAGATTTTTGTCAGCCTGATGCCAAAGACATGTGAATCGGTTCCGTCATCGTCGCCGTAGGCATAGCCGGCACTGATATCGAGATCATTGCCGAAGTCATAACCGCTTGAGAACTGGATGAACTGTGCGGTTGCAGAACCACCACCATCGAAACCTGTATCACGGATGGTACCTGCTATTTCTCCATGCCAGGGCCCCCGGGCCAGAGAGAGCCCGGCCGTATAATAGGTCGCATCGTCGAAACTCCCGCCGGCATTGTTGAAATGAGCGATTTCCCCGTTGATACCCACCTTTGTTGCATTATCCAGGTCAAATTCCTGCAGCAGGCCAAGGGAATATCCGGTTTCGTCGGCGAGGTCGCCTTCACCTGCTGACAGATAGGCGAACCCCAGACTGTAGCTCAGGCCGGGCAAAGCAGCCATATTTTTGCCGTCCAGTGTTGCGGTGAAATTATTCAATTTGCCGGTGTTGGCAGGGCCGCCATCTGAACGTGATACTCTGCCCCGATTGCTGAACATTGATTCAGAAAGAAAGGTCGTATCGACAAGGAAGCTGTTGGCGCGGACCGTATGAATACCCCTATCGCCCGAGTCCAGCGGAAGGGCGAAGCCGACGCCGAACATTTCGGTGATCTCGTAGTCTTCAACAAGTTCTGTGCCGAACAGACCCGGCGTTACGTCCCACGCCTGACCGAAAGATGGTGCGAATTTACCTGCGATGATTTCAACGTCGCCAAGATTGGCCTGCAGATGCAACGTGTCGACATAGAGACCCAGGTCCTGAAAGTAATTGTCGTCCGTCGGGTCGAAAACCTGCTCAAACGTCAATCCGAGATGCATTGAGAAAATCGGTGTCAAGCCGATTTCCGCAGCGAATGCCGCAGTCGGATTAAGGCTGTTGAACGCACTGGCCGCATCATTGGAACGAAAGACATTGTCATTTGCAAGTTCCAGCTCAAGCTCACCGATGATGAATGGATATGACGCATCCTTGGCCACTGCGCCGCTGGCGGATAAAGCCAGTATCAACGACACTGCGGAACCGGAAAGGAAGTTGCGGGTCTTCTGATTTAGATTCGATTGTACGGTTCGGTTGGACACAGCGGTTCCTCTGATTGGTGCAATGACAAAGCAATTACACATAAATATGAGTATGTAAATCATGTTTATGTGTCTAGTGAGAAACCAATCGGTGCGGCCTCCAGGGGCGCAAAATTTGGAAAAATCAGAGGCGTCGCGTGAACTTGAAGCAAAGGCGGCCAGTTTGGCTGCCACCAGAATGTGGGTGGCCATTGATCTGAAAGGAGGCAAATATAGTGATGCAGAATTGCTAGGTTTTATGTTGTATTCTCTATGGAATATTTGAAGCACAGACGGTTTGGTTAACCGAACATGACCATTAATGCGTTGACTTGCCGTGTTTTCCGGTGCCAGAAATGGGCTTTGGGCAGTTTAATTTAAGTCCATTTTCCAAAAAGTGATCCCGAACTCGGGATTGCGACAGGTCTTAATACCTATGCTGGATTTTTTACTTTACGGCATGTTTGCACTGGAAACCGCACGGGACCTGTCCGTCAATAAAATAGCTTTGCTCGAGCTGTTTCGCACACCACTGGCAATCAATGCAGGTATATTGGGAGCCTTCCTGGTTCCATTCGTGCCGCAGACACGGGTCCGCGATGCACTGACGTGCCTGAGCGTCATCTGTCTCATTGTCTTCGCCGGTATGATCTTCACTTTTCTGGTCATCCTGGCGTGCTGTCTCGTCTTTGCATTGTCGCGTCTTTTGGCGCATTGGGCGCACAGACGCGGAGAGAAAACACTGCCGCTTGTCATGGCATGGCTGCTTGTCAACGCCCTTTATGCGCCTGTGTTCTTTGTCATATTGCCCCCCTTTCGTGGCCAAATGAGCTGGGGCGAGGTCGCGCTCTTCTGGGGGCCGGCATTTCTGGTTTTCAAGTCAATTCATTATATCCATGGCGCGTGCAAGGGTAAAATTGACCCCCATGAGCCCCGCGCATTCAGGCATTACATCCTCTACATGATCCATTTCGCATCCTTTCGGTTTGGACCCTTTCAGAAATTTCGTCAGTTCGATGATGAAGTGGAGACCTGCAAGCAACGGCTTAACTGGGAAAACCGTCTTCGGGGGCTGTTTCGTATCGGGCTGGGAATTGCCAAATATCTCATCATTTTCCACTGGATAAACCGAAAGTTCTTCTACCCGCAGGGCTATTTCGGTCCCTTTGCCGAAGGCCTTTTTGAAAACGCATCAACAGCAGATCCCGGCCACTTGTGGCTGATGCTCTACCTTTTCATGTTTCGGCTCATCCTGTTCATATCGGCCCTGAGTGACGGCGTGATCGGCATGAATCTGCTGATGGGGATCAGGGTTCCTGAAAATTCCAATTGGCCAATAATTTCACGCGACATTCTGGAGTTTTGGCGCAGATGGCATGTTCAGGCCATGGCGTTCTTTCGGGATGAGGTTTTTTCCCGGTCGGCGGATTGAGAAACAGGATACGCGGCTATTTCTGTGTCTTTGCCTATAGTGGCTTTTGGCACTTTCCCTCTGTTGCCGCTGTCATCCTATTCCCGCTGATTCAGGTGGTAACCTTTGAGGGGACCATTGCCTGGATTCAATTCTGGAAACGCCATGAGCGCGCAAATGATCAGTGGCATGTCATGCGCAGCAGATTGTATCTGCACCGCACTTATCTGTCACAGGCGCTGGGCATTCTGATCGTTTTTCACATCATGGCCCTGTCGGTCCTGCTGCTGCATGACCACAAATATGGCGGCGCAACCATCTTGCCACGGATGTTCGGGTTCTGAGGATCAGCGAGTTGAGAGGCTGTCCATCGCGTCGACGCAATTGCAAAAGCCGGCGTTTCGCGGCAGGATGGATTGAGAGCAGGTGCTGGCATAGGAATGAAGATGGACGTGTCCTGTGCACGATGCACCGGTCTTTGGCACTTTATGCAAACCAAATTTTCGGTATGGACCGGAAAATTTGGTGAGCCGACAGGGGTTCGAACCCTGGACCTACTGATTAAAAGTCAGTTGCTCTACCAGCTGAGCTATCGGCTCCCAGGGGGCGAAACGTCCCCGTAGAATTGCGCGGAACATATGCACGCGGTCCCCATGGGTCAACCGCAAAATGGTCTGCGACTTGTTCTTTTTCAATTTTCTTTTTTGCGCGCTAAAAGGTGACTGGTGCGTGAACGACAACTTGCCTATGACAAAAGCAACTGCAACGCGGAAAAGACCTTTGAACATCGCTGACATTTCTGTTTTTGCCGCCATACTGGCTGGTGGCTTATCCTTCCTCTCGCCATGCGTCCTGCCTCTGGTTCCACCCTACCTGTGCTATATGGCTGGTGTAAGTGTCGAGGAATTCCAGTCCGGCTTCAAAAGCGATACCCAGGCGCGCCGTCCCATCATGCTGGCTTCCTTCTTCTTCACCCTCGGTTTTGCCAGCGTTTTCGTCGCGCTGGGGGCGGGGGCATCGACCATCGGTGGGGTGTTGCGTTCCCATATGGAACTGCTCTCACAGGCGGCGGGCATTGTCATCATTGTCATGGGACTTCATTTTATCGGGCTGTTCCGCATCGGCTTTCTCAATCGGGAAGCGCGCTTTCAGGGTGGCGGTACGCCCGCAACGCTGACCGGCGCCTACATTATGGGACTGGCCTTCGCCTTTGGGTGGACGCCCTGCATCGGTCCGGTTCTCGGCGCCATTCTTGGCGTCGCCGGCACACAGGATACAGTCGGGGCAGGGGCTTTGCTGCTTGCTGCCTACTCGCTTGGCCTCGCCATTCCATTCTGGATTGCTGCCGGATTTTCCGGCGTTTTCATGCGTTTTCTCACCCGTTTCCGCCGCCATCTCGGCCGCGTCGAGAAAATCATGGGTATCCTGCTGGTGCTGACCGGCATCCTGTTCCTGACCGGTGGCATGCAGAGCATGGCATTCTGGCTGCTCGAAACATTCCCGGTACTCTCGACTATCGGTTAGCCCGGCTCAAAACGTGATCTGGAGGTCATGTCAGGCGGTTGGCACGCGCACTTTTCGCATGCGCCCCACCGGGAAGGTGGCCAGCAAGACGCCTCCCAGAACCAGAGCGATACCTGCAAAGTGGTAGGAATGGGGTTTTTCTCCGAGGAAAATCACGGCAAGAACAACGCCGTATACCGGTAGAAGATACATGAATATTCCGGATACGGATGCGCCCAGGTTTCTCAAGCCGAACTGAAATCCGGAAAATGCCAGCAGGGAGGAAAAGACCACAATGCCGGCAATTCCCTGCCAGGCCACTGCGGTCGTCGGCATTGTCGCGCCACGAATCAGGTCAAATGCTGCAAATGGCAAGAGCAAAAGGGACCCTGCGGCGCTGACAAGTCCGAACAAGGCGAGAATCGGTAGTTGGGAAATCCGTTCATCCCGGAACAATATGGAGTATCCGGCCCAGGCGCATGCTGCAATCAGGAAACCCAGGTCTCCGATATTGAGCGACCCTGACAGAAGATGCGCAATGCGTCCCTGAAAGAGAATCACGCCAACGCCGCAAAAGGCAACGACAATACCAACCATTTCCCGCCAACGGATTTGTCGATGAAACAACAGGCGTTCGAGCAGGATGATGATCAGCGGCGATGTCGTGTAGATCATCGTGCCATTTGTGGCGGTCGTATATTGCAAGGAATAATAAACGCCGCCGCCCGATACCCACATGCCAAGAAACCCCAGAGCCAGGATTCTGACCGGGTGTTGCCTGACAAGTTGCAGACATTGGGGCAGGGAGCGAATAACGAAGGGGGACAGAATCACGGCGCATAATGTCCAACGCAGAAACGCCAATGTGAAGGGCGCGACCTCGGATATGGTGACGCGTCCAAAGATAACATTTGACGAAAACAACAACGGCGTGATCACCATCACCATATAGGCAATGGTCATATGCGGCTTACGTGCGGATGAAGCGATTCCCGGAAAAGTCATAGGGCATTCATAGAGCCGGGGGGCTTTTAGAAGAAGCAATATTTCTTTAGACCTCCTGTATTATAGATCAGTCTACAAAATGGAGAATGCAATGGCGCGCACATGTCTCGCAGTGGTGTTGGCTGCCGGGGAAAGTACCCGGATGAAATCATCGAAATCCAAGGTGCTGCACCCGGTCGGCAACCTTCCAATGATCACCCATGTCATCAGAGCTGCGCGTGACGCGGAAGTCGATGCTGTGGCAGTGGTTGTCGGGCGTGATGCCGATGCCGTGACTGCAGCGGCGGCAGATGCGGGATTGCCGGTTTCATCGTGGTTTCAAAAGGAACGGCTGGGCACGGCCCATGCTGTGCTTGCCGCGCGTGATGCGATTGCCGAGGGCTATGACGATGTATTGGTCATTTTCGCCGATACACCTATGGTAACGCCAGCCGCCCTGTCACAGGCCCGTCAATCGCTGTCTGACGGCGCCGACGTCGCCGTAATCGGTTTTCGAACGCAAACGCCAGACGGCTATGGCCGCCTGATCGAAGGCGATGGGGATTTGCTGGCAATTCGCGAGCACCGTGATGCCTCAACGAGCGAACTGGCCATAACATTCTGCAATGGTGGCCTGATGGCAGTTTCTGGTGCCAAAGCATTGGAATTGCTCGATTCCGTTCAAAACGACAATGTGAAAAAAGAATATTATCTCACGGATATCGTTGAGATTGCCCGCAAGCGCGGTGGCCATGCGGTTGCAGTCGAGGCCAGCGCCGAGGAACTTATCGGTATCAATACCCGTGTCGAACTTGCCCAGATTGAAGCCCTATGGCAGTCCAGAAAGCGTCGGGAGATGATGCTGGCGGGCGTTTCCATGCAGGCGCCGGAAACCGTATTTCTCAGCCATGACACTGTGATAGAGGCGGATGTCACAATTGAGCCGAATGTCATTATCGGTCCTGGTGTGACAATTCGCGAAGGTGCGACGATCCATGCCTTCAGTCATCTGGAAGGTGCAAGCGTTGATGCGGGTTGTTCCGTTGGTCCCTTTGCCCGCCTGCGCCCGGGAGCCGAACTTCAATCCGGCTCCAAGGTTGGTAATTTCTGTGAAGTCAAGAATGCAGTGATCGGCCAGGGCGCCAAGGTCAACCATCTCAGCTATGTTGGCGATGCGCGTGTCGGTGCCCGTGCAAATCTGGGGGCCGGCACGATCACCTGCAATTATGATGGCGTCAACAAACACCATACGGATATCGGAGAAGGTGCGTTTATTGGCTCCAATTCATCGCTTGTCGCACCAATTTCAATCGGGGACGAGGCCTATGTCGCTTCCGGCAGTGTCGTGACCAAAGACGTACCGGCTCAGGCATTGGCATTTGGCCGTGCGACACAGACAAACAAGGATGGCCTGGCAACAATGCTGCGTCGACGCAGCATGGAGGAAAAGAAGCGCCGTCAAAATTCGGACCAATAAGGTTCGGACGTTTTGCGCCCTTCATAAAGGCAAATTTTGTTTTGTAACCGAAAGTGACACGCGTTTGATTGCGGCGCACCGTAAAACAGCTATCAAGTGGTGCAGCGCTTCGCGAATTGTATGAAACGGTTCTTCGACAGGTCTGCGTGAAAAACCAGGTTTTGAAATACATTGCCTTCCTTATAAAAAGGTGTTGAAATTCAGAGCTTTGAGGGGATTATTATGTGTGGAATTGTTGCAATTATAGGAAAGCACCGTGTTGCGCCATTGCTCGTCGACGCTCTGAAGCGCCTGGAATACCGTGGTTATGATTCGGCAGGTGTTGCCACTTTGCAAAACGGTATGCTCGACCGTCGCAGGGCAGAAGGCAAACTGGTCAATCTGGAAAAAGTGCTTGCAGCAAATCCTTTGGGCGGCACGATCGGCATCGGTCACACGCGCTGGGCCACCCATGGGGCGCCGACAGAAAACAATGCGCACCCGCATTTTTGTGAAGGTGTCGCAGTTGTTCACAACGGTATCATCGAAAATTTTTCTGAAATACGCGACCAACTGACATCAGCGGGGGCACATTTTTCAACGGAAACCGATACGGAAGTCATCGCACAATTGCTGGCAAGCCTGCTGCGCAGCGGCAAAACGCCGAAAGAGGCCATGCAGGCCACTTTGTCGTCGCTCAAAGGCGCCTATGCCCTGGCTGTGCTTTTTGAGGGCGAAAACGAGCAGATCATGGGTGCTCGCAATGGTCCACCATTGGCCATAGGTCATGGTGATGGAGAGATGTTCATCGGCTCTGACGCCATCGCCTTGTCGCCCTTTACCGATGACATCACCTATCTCGAAGATGGAGATTGGGCCATCCTCAGTCGCGACCACGTCGAGATTTTCAATGCGGATGGCAATACAGTGCAGCGTCCGCGCAGCAAGGCATCATCGGCCTATGCGCAGGTCGAAAAAGGCAATTACCGCCATTTCATGGAAAAGGAAATCTATGAACAGCCGGAAGTCATTTCGCATACACTGAGCCATTATATAGATTTTGCCACCGGCAAAGTGCGAGAGGTCTCATCTCAACTGGATTTTACTGCCATCGACAGTTTGAAGATCGCAGCCTGTGGCTCAGCCTACCTGGCCGGCCAGTTCGGAAAGAACTGGCTGGAACGCTATGCACGGTTGCCGGTGGAAATCGATGTTGCATCCGAGTTCCGTTATCGTGAAATGCCTTTGCCCGGCAAACAGGCCGCGCTGTTTGTTTCGCAATCGGGTGAAACTGCCGATACGCTGGCGTCGCTGCGCTATTGCAAGAACAATGGTCTGAGGATCGGCTCTATTGTCAATGTGCGCGAATCAACCATCGCTCGCGAATCCGACGTGGTTTTTCCAACATTGGCCGGACCGGAGATTGGTGTTGCATCAACAAAGGCGCTGACATGCCAGATGTCGGTCTTTGCAGCCTTGGCCATCGGGGCTGGGCGTGCCCGAAATACCCTCAGTGAAGCCGAGGAAAAGGACATGGTTCGATCCTTGTCGGAAGTTCCGCGTATCACCGGTTCCGTTTTGCATCAGATCCAGCCGCAGTTGGAGATTCTTTCCCGCGAACTCTCAAAGTTTCACAATGTTCTCTATCTGGGGCGTGGCAACAATTACACCCTGGCGCTGGAAGGTGCGCTGAAGCTCAAGGAGATTTCCTACATCCATGCCGAGGCCTATGCGGCCGGTGAACTGAAGCATGGTCCCATTGCCCTGATTGACGAGAATATGCCAGTCATCGTCATAGCGCCGCATGATCGTCATTTTGAAAAAACCGTGTCGAATATGCAGGAGGTGGCCGCACGCGGTGGACGCATCATTTTCATTACCGACGAAAATGGCGCGCGCGCAAGCAATCTGGAAACGATGGCGACCATTGTCCTGCCAAATGTCGATGAGTTCATCATGCCTTTGATATTCATGTTGCCCATCCAATTGCTTGCCTACCATACAGCTGTCTTCATGGGGACAGACGTTGATCAGCCGCGCAATCTGGCGAAATCAGTGACGGTTGAATAGGCCCATATCGACTAAAAGTGATAGAAAGATGCTTGTTGCTATTACCACTTGATCCTATATTGCGAGGCATAGGTTTCCACTATTACCCTCCGGACATGGCTTGCTGAATGTATGAAAAGAAAACCCGTCTGTCAGCATCCACACGGGTCAGAAATTACTTTCTGACCGGGCTGATTATCTGTGCGCCTTTGGCAATCACAGCCTATCTCACCTGGTCATTCATCAAGTGGGTTGACGGTTGGGTGAAACCCTATCTTCCGGCCATCTACAATCCGGACACCTATCTGCCCTTCAGCGTTCCCGGTTTTGGCCTGGTAACCGCATTGGTTGGCATCACGCTGGTTGGCTTTTTGACGGCCAACCTGATTGGTCGCACGATCCTTGCCTATGGGGAGTCGATCCTCAACCGCATGCCGCTCATTCGCGGTGTCTACAAAGGTCTCAAGCAGATTTTTCAGACAGTGCTGGCTGAAAAGTCCAATTCCTTCAACAAGGCCGGACTGATTGAATATCCCCGCAAGGGTATCTGGTCGATGGTATTTCTGGCGACAGAAACAAAGGGAGAAGTGGATTCGCTGTTGCGCGAGGACGGAATGGATACATTGTCGGTGTTCCTGCCAACGACACCCAATCCAACATCCGGGTTTCTGCTGTTCGTCCCCAGGCAAGACGTCATCATTTTGGACATGTCGGTTGAAGAGGCTGCCAAACTGGTGATTTCAGCGGGTCTGGTTGCGCCGGAATACCAGCCAAAACTTGCCGAATTGGCGGATGAAGCGATGCAGGAAACGCAGGACGCAGCACAGTGACTGAATTGCTGTTGCAGCAGATCCTGAAGGTTTGCCTCAAACTTCTTTAGTTTTACGCATTAGCAGCTTGTTGAGCTTGCGTTTGGCTTTCGTCACAAGAGACATGCCGGCATTGTGCCGATGATCGCCTCGGCCATTGATGAGCAGTGGGTCAACATAGAGTTTTCCGCCTTTGTCTGTCAGACATCGGTGGAAAGCCACGTGTTCGCAGATTTCAGAACCATCTTCATCGACGCCAACATACTGACAGTCTCTAAGCGCCTGCAACTTGTAGAGTCCCAGGCCGCCAAACGCACTCTGGACCTCGATAAAACCTTCCTGTGGGTCGAGCTTGACGCGACGGCTGGCAACGAATTTCGCGATGGCGTCTTCCTTGGACATGCTTTCCGGGCGTTCACGCACCCGCTTCCAGCAATCATCCGGGCTCCAGTCGGGATGTCGCAATGCCCAGATATCGTAATAGCGCTCACTTTGATTGGCAAAAATAGCCGTCCAGTCGGGATCTTCCGTATCGAGCAATTCCAGCAATCGGGACGCGTCAAAATACTCATTGACTGCATCCAGGTCCATAATGATCAAATGATCGAACTGGCAGAGACGTGCGTCGGAAAATATTTCCTCAAGACACCGGTTGCGCAGCGCGGCAAGCCTTTCCGTACGAAGATGGATCAGGGTCTCCGGACTGTTGCTGATTGAACGCACGATACCGCGTTGGTGTTGTGCATCAAAGGTGCTTAACAATGCGGCTGTGTCGTCAACCGAGTCGTTTTCCAGAAAAATATAGCCCCAATCCTGCAGGTTTTGCCCAAATTCAGCCATTGAACGGAGAATTGCCGGCAGCGCGTGTCCACAATCGCGCGCAAGTCCTGCAAATACGACCCTCTTTGGTACTGTCACGATGGTTTATCTCCGGAAATGTAGCCAATTGTTGATGGGGTAGGCCAATTCAGCGACAAGCAGTCCTGTTAATTCGAGAAGCTTTCTACCCAGGTCACCATCCCTTGAGTACTCAATCATCTTGCGACATTCAACCGCTTGCGGTGATGATAGGTCATGGCCAGCGCCATGCAATGTTTCAGCGGTTCAACCGGCATTGGCATTGCGGCTGAAAATGACAATTGTCTATTGCCGTCATAGTGAAAGGTGTCTGGATAAATATCTCTGAAGGTCGCGATCAGATTGGTCTGGCAGTGAAAAAACAGGGAACACTCCAGGGCGGTCTTGTCGTTCCATCCCAGGCGTATCGGCGTGCCGCTTTTGGGCCGCACCGTTTGGTAACTGGGTTGCCCCCATTTCAACGATTCCTCAAGCTGACCGGCGTCTTTGGTCTCCTGTGCCGTTTGAAAAAGGATTTCACGCAGGGCCAACATCGACTCCCGCACACCATTTGGGCAATCGTCAAACAACAGGGCGACATCGCGGGAGTGGAACGGCGTCATCAATGCATCTTCCCATGGCAACGCAGGCATCCGGACCATGGCTGGGGGTATGCTCTGCTTGGCCTGTACTCTGTTTCAATCGTCATGACTATTTGCTGTCCATGTGCCACACACCATTCCATTCCGGTGGCGGACCGTCCTGTCTGATCATGGTCAACCGCTTCAGATAGGTGTCGCAGGCAGGATCGCTTCCATTGGTCAGTTTGCACGCCTGAAAAGCGTTTTCAGCCTTTGTCCACGCGCCTTTGTGGAACTGGGCCAGAGCGTCTTCGAACTGGTCCCGATAGGCGAGCAGATCCCTGTCAAGCGCGGAAACGGGACCCAGGGGTTCGTAAACGGACACAGGTTCGGTTTTCCCGAGAACCAGCAGGTCGTCAATCTTTCGGAACTCGAATGCACCCGAGGCCATCTCGAATGTCTGCTTGCAAACAAGAATGGTCGTGCCATAGATTCTGTTGGCACCTTCGAGCCGCGAGCCGAGGTTCACCGTGTCGCCGATAACGGTGTAGTTTTTCGATTTTTCCGATCCGATGGAACCGACAATAGCATCACCGGTTGCAATGCCGATTCGCATATGAATATCGGGCAGATCACGGGCCAGACCTGTGAGGGCTGGGAGTTCCTGACGGAAGATTCTGACCAATGCGGCATCCTGCATGGCAGCCCTGACAGCAAGCGTGGCCTGCTGGCCGTCATCGCAGAAGGGCGGTGTCCAGAATGCCATGATGGCATCGCCAATATATTTGTCGATCAGGCCCTGATGCTGCGTAACCGGCTCGGACATCATCGCCAGATAGTGGTTGACGAGGGTCACGACACCCTCTGGCGTGAAACGTTCCGAAATGCCGGTGAAATTGGCAAGGTCGGCAAAGAAAACCGAAACGACTTTCCTTTCGCCGCTCATCAGTTCCTTACCTGTTTCCTCTATCAGTGCAGAAACCACCCGTGGATCAACATATTGGCCGAATTTGACCTTGATCTGCTCTGATTTTCGCAACCCTTCAACCATACCATTGAAACTGCGGGTCAAGTCGCCAATCTCGTCCTTGGTCAAGGCCTTCAGTTCACCTGTCAGATTGCCGTTCTCCACCTCGTTGGTTCCGGCGATCAGGCGTCGCAACGGCACAAGCATGGTCCTGATCACCAGGCCGGATGCCAGCAATGCCAGCAAACCGGACGCGATGGTCAGCGCGACACTGACAAGCAGAGCTTGCCGCTCGTGCTCCTCGGCCCGTCCTGAAGCACCAAGCATGTAGTGCGCCAGTTTATCCTCTGTTGCGTCCAGTTGGCTGGCCAGTTTTTCCTGCTCGGCTTCAATCAGGTCCTCCAACTGCGGGTGCTGAACTCTACCTTCTTTCAATGTCTGAATAAGAAGGCGCAATTGGTCGTTCAAATTGGACTGTTGCTGCTCAATCGCCTGGACCATCGGCAACAGGGCACTCAAGGTGTTTTGCCCGTTGATCGTCGCAGCGTTAGCGATGGCGCTTTCAACATCGGCCTCGGCACGACTCAGCGAAGCATTGAGCCTGGTCTCCAATTCATTGTAGGCTTTTTCATTGGTGGCAATCTCTTCGGTCAAGGCAGCATGGTCACTTTCCAGCTCCGCAATCCTGTCGGCATTGTCCGCGGAAGGAAGCTGATTGCTCGACGATGGAACGGCGGCAATAAGCTCGTCGCGTTTTACCTCAATCAGGCGTGCTTCAATGAGGTGCTTTTGGTGACGCTCCACATGGGTTTCCTGAAGCAGAACCTGAATGCCTATTTCGCCGACTTGATCCGACAGCGGTATGAATATTTCCGCCAGATCAGTGGCCTCTCTGCTAACCAGATAGAGTTTGTAGGTAGAATAGAGAATGGTTGAACCCATCATCAGAAACACCAGCATTGCTATGCCAAATATCTTGTGCGGTATCTTCATGGATTTTCGCGTCTCTGTTCCAGATTGGATGAATTTCCGACTGTCGGATTGTGTCACGATAAGCTGACAGCCTTAATATACAGTACCGCCTGATAATAGGGCGTGCTTTGCACTTCCTGACATTCTATCCCGCACGCAACAGTCTGATGGCCTCATCACGACGCCAGATATACAGCAGCAGCCGAAGGGCCTCACCGCGCGGGGTCGCCATATCCGAATCCATTTCCAGAACATAGCGCGCATCGTCCCGGGCGATCTCCAAAAGGTCACCATGGGCCTCCAGATCAACGAGCCTGAAACCTGGAACGCCCGATTGCCGCGTCCCGAGCAATTCGCCTTCGCCCCGCAGTTTCAGGTCTTCTTCGGCAATTCTGAAGCCGTCTTCCGTCTCCCGCATGATCGAAAGCCGTGCTTTGCCGACTATGCTCAATGGCCCCTTGTAGAGCAGGATGCAGCTTGACGCCTCCGTACCGCGCCCGACACGGCCGCGCAGCTGGTGCAATTGTGCCAATCCGAATCGCTCGGCATGTTCGATCACCATGATGGATGCATCGGGCACGTCCACGCCAACTTCGATCACTGTTGTTGCAACCAGCACCCGCGTCTTTCCTGATTTGAAATCCTGCATGGCAGCGTCCTTCTGCACGCCATTCATGCGGCCATGGACAATACCGACCAATGCTCCGAATTCCTGCGTCAGAAATGCGTGACGTTGCTCGACCGACATCAGATCGGAGACCTCTGAATCCTCAACCAGTGGACAAATCCAGTAGGCTTTTTTGCCATTGGCAACCGCATCACGCAACCGCGTCACGATTTCATCCACCCGGTCGACATCCAGCGTCACCGTCTTGATGGGCAGGCGGCCCGCAGGTTTCTCAGTCAGTCGCGAGACGTCCATATCGCCAAAGGCCGACAGAACGAGTGTGCGCGGGATTGGGGTCGCGGTCATGACCAGCATGTGCGGCGCAGACCCTTTGGCTGTCAGCCGTAAGCGTTGATGCACACCGAACCGATGCTGTTCGTCCACGACGGCAAGAAGCAGGTCATGATAATTCACGCTTTCCTGAAACAGGGCATGGGTGCCGATGATCATCTTTGTTTCACCGGACTCGATCCTTTGCAGGATTGCAGTGCGCTCCTTGCCCTTGGTGCGTCCCGTCAGAACGTCCACGGTAACTCCGGCTGCCTGGGCCAGAGGTTGGATGGTGGCAAAATGCTGTTGGGCTAGGATTTCGGTGGGTGCCATCAAGACGGCCTGGCCACCGGCTTCTGTGCAGGCCGCCATCGCAAACAGTGCAACAGCCGTCTTGCCCGATCCAACATCGCCCTGCAGCAATCGCAGCATGCGTTCCGGACTCTCCATGTCGGTCAGGATTTCGGTGATGGCCTGCGTCTGGCTCGCGGTCAGTTGAAAGGGCAGCAGGGAAAGCAGCCTGGTTCTGATGGAGCCGTCACCATGCACCGGTTTGCCCTGCAGCTTGCGAACGCGCTGGCGCACCAGCGCCAGTGACAATTGTCCAGCCAGCAACTCATCATAGGCCAGCCTGCGGCGTGCCGGTGCATTTGGCGACATGTCATGCTCGTCACGCGGTGCATGCAGCGTTTGCACCGAGGCGGCGAAGGTCGGCAGTCCATTGCGTTGAAAAAACGGTCCATCAAGCCATTCGGGCAATGCAGGCATGGCAGCCAAAGCTGCATCGATGGCGCGCTGCAGGAGTTTCGGCGATAGCCCTGCGGTCAGTGGATAGACCGGTTCTATCATCGGGAAATTTTCAATGTCTTCAGCCAGCGCCATGCGGTCCGGATGAACCATGGAGGCCCGCCCGTTGAACCAGTCCACCTTTCCGCTGACAAGAACTGTTTCGCCCACCGGCAGCGCATGTTCCAGCCAGCTCTTGCGGGCATGAAAGAAGGTCAGGGCGATTTCTCCCGTTTCATCATAGGCAAACACCCGATAGGGGGCATTGCTGCGCGCATTGGGCGATGGTTGATGGCGGTCCACGAAAAGTTTGAGTGTTACGATGGAATGTTCTGTGGCATGGGCAACACCGGGCTGGTTGCGGCGGTCGATCAGCCTGTGCGGCGCCATCAGCAGCAAGTCGATGGCTCTGGTGTCATCCGCATTTTCCCGCCCCAATGCGCGTGCAATCAGCGCGGCAATCTTCGGGCCGATGCCGGCAAAGGAGATTATGGGTACAAACAGAGGATCTAGAATACTGGGGCGCATTTAGTCCTCTTTCCTTTTGAACGCATGGCTGACAATTCCGTTTGGCTTCGTTATAGAAACGCATCACTTACAGGAATTATTCATGACCGGTACAAAGCGCACAAGTGCAGACCTCGACAAACGGTGCAAGCGCATTCTATTTCGCTGCTGGCACAGGGGTATCCGGGAGATGGACCTGATCCTGGGGCAATTTGCTGATGAGAACATTGATGGTCTCAGCAACGAGGAGCTGACATTTGTCGAATCACTGCTGGATGTTGATGATCGTGATTTGATCCAATGGGTTGTCGGGGAGGTGCCTACGCCTGCGGAATTTGACATACCCCTGTTCGCACGCATTTGTGCCTATCGCCAGAGCGAAGAGCAATGCTGAAAAATCTGCAGATAGAACAGGTCTTCAACGCCCGTGTGCCCACCACGCTGGCCAATGTGCCCACGGGTGCGCAGGCTCTTGTGCTGGCGGAAGCGGCGCGCAAGGGGAAATCCGTTGTTCATATTTTGTCGGATGGCCAGCATATGGGCGATCTGGCTCAAAACCTGGAGTTTTTTGCCCCCGACATCCCGGTTCTCATTCTCCCGGGTTGGGATTGTCTGCCCTATGATCGTGTATCACCCAGTGCTGATACGGCCGCCCGCAGGCTCTCGACGCTGGGCGCCCTGATTGCCCATCAGAAAAATCCGCATGCCATCATTGTTCTTGCCTCCGTCAATGCGTTGATTCAGAGAATACCGCCCCGCAACGTGCTGGCCGGTCTCGGATTTCAGGCCCGTCCGGGCCATCAGATAAAAATGGATGACATTGCCCAGCGCTTGTCAGTCAATGGTTTTGAGCGAGTACCAACGGTCCGTGAGGTTGGTGAATTTGCAATCCGCGGCGGCATTCTGGATGCCTTTGTGCCAGGATATGCCGAACCGGTTCGGCTCGACTTCTTCGGTGACACGCTGGAAAGCATTCGCAATTTCGATCCGGCAACGCAAAGAACGACCAAACAGGCGCGATCGCTTGAACTCAACCCGATGAGTGAAGTCTCCCTGAATGACGCGTTGATCAGCCGGTTTCGCAAGAATTATCTGTCATTGTTTGGAGCAGCAAAGCGCGACGATGCGCTGTATCAGGCAATCAGCGAGGGCCGGCGATTTGCCGGCATGGAACATTGGTTGCCGTTGTTTTACGAGAATCTGGAAACCGTCTTTGACTATCTGACGGGTTTTTCATTCTTTGCTGATCGCAACGTTGCCGAGGCTGCATCAGCGCGCCATATCCAGATACTTGATCATTTTCAGGCGCGCGCCCGTGCCGCCGATACGGCGTCAACGGCCCAAGCGACACCTTACAACCCGGTTCCGGTTGATCAATTGTACTTGCGGCCTGAAGAGTTTTCCAAGGCTCTGGACGACGTCAATACGGTCAGCGTTTCGCCCTTCCTTGAGGAAGAGACCGGCGCGCGGCGGGTTATCAATCTGCGGGCAAGTGCCGGACCGCGCTGGGCCACGACAATCGAAGCGCCGACTGGTGAAGGCCAACGGGTCAACGTCTTTGACCAGGTGGTCAAACATATCGGTGTCAAACGGGCGGATGGAACAAAGATACTGCTCACGGCCTGGACGGAAGGGTCGCTTGACCGGCTTTTGCAGGTGCTCGCTGAACACGGGCTGGAAAGGGTGCGCCGCATTCAATCCTTCTCGGAAATGGATGACCTGCAAAAGGGTGAGGCGGCTGCCGCCATCCTCAACCTCGAAACCGGTTTCGAGATCAAGAACACCGCCATCATTGGCGAACAGGATATCCTCGGAGATCGGCTGGTGCGACGCGGACGCCGCCGCAAGAAGGGTGCCGACTTCATCACCGAAGTTGCCGGTCTGGAAGAGGGTGACATCGTTGTGCATGCCGAGCATGGCATCGGCAAGTTTCTGGGGCTGCGCACAATCGAGGCGGCAGGCGCACCCCATGCCTGTCTTGAACTGCAATACGCCAATCAGGCAAAACTGTTCTTGCCGGTGGAAAACATCGAGCTGTTGTCTCGTTTCGGCTCCGATTCTTCGGCGGCCGTATTGGACAAATTGGGCGGTGTTGCCTGGCAGTCACGCAAGGCAAAGCTGAAAAAGCGGCTGCTGGATATGGCCGGAGCCTTGATCCGCATTGCAGCCGAGCGACTGACGCGAAAAGCTGCGCAACTGAATATTCCCGAAGGGCTTTACGACGAGTTTGCAGCACGCTTTCCCTATGATGAGACCGAAGACCAGATGAGCGCGATCGAAAGCGTTATTGGTGATCTGGGCAGCGGCGTGCCGATGGATCGGCTGATATGTGGCGATGTCGGTTTCGGCAAAACGGAAGTGGCTCTCAGAGCCGCCTTCGTCGCGGCCATGAACGGGGTTCAGGTGGCCGTGGTCGTGCCGACAACCCTGCTGGCGCGTCAACACTACAAGACATTCAACGAGCGGCTTCGCGGTTTTCCGGTCAAGATAAGGCAGGCTTCAAGGCTGGTCGGGGCCAAGGAGCTTGCTCTCACCAAACAGGAGATTGCCGAGGGCAAGGTCGATATCGTCATCGGCACCCATGCGCTGCTGGGCAAGGCCATCCATTTTTCTGATCTGGGGCTGTTGATCATCGATGAGGAACAGCATTTTGGCGTCAAGCACAAGGAGCGGCTGAAGGAACTCAAGTCGGACGTGCATGTCCTCACGCTGACAGCCACACCGATACCGCGAACGCTGCAACTGGCCATGACCGGTGTGCGGGACCTCTCCCTGATCACCACGGCGCCGCTGGATCGCATGGCTGTGCGTACATTCATTTCGCCCTTTGACCCGCTGGTGATCCGCGAAACCCTCTTGCGTGAGCATTTCCGTGGCGGACAAAGTTTCTATGTCTGTCCACGTGTTGCCGATCTGGAAGATGTACACGCCTTTCTGCAGTCGGATGTACCCGAACTCAAGGTGGCGGTCGCCCATGGGCAGATGCCTCCCGGACAGCTCGATGACATCATGAATGCCTTTTATGATGGTCAATACGATGTGCTTTTGTCCACCACCATCGTGGAATCAGGCCTCGATGTTCCAACGGCCAATACATTGATCGTCCATCGTGCCGACATGTTTGGTCTGGCACAGCTCTATCAGCTGCGCGGCCGCGTGGGCCGCTCCAAGGTGCGCGCCTTTGCGCTGCTGACGCTGCCCGTCAATCGCCTGCTGACTGCAACCGCCGACCGGCGCCTGAAGGTGCTCCAGTCACTGGATACGCTGGGCGCCGGCTTCCAGCTTGCCAGCCACGATCTGGATATTCGCGGCTCGGGCAATCTTTTGGGAGAGGAGCAGTCCGGCCATATCAGGGAAGTCGGGTTTGAGCTCTATCAGCATATGCTGGAAGAGGCTGTTGCTGAACTCAAGGGCGAGGAAGAGGTGATCGATACGGGTTGGTCACCGCAGATTGCGGTTGGCATTTCGGTCATGATTCCCGATGAATATGTTCCCGATCTGCATTTGCGGCTGAGCCTGTACCGCCGCCTTGGTGATTTGACCACGCCGGAAGAAATCGATGAATTCGGCGCCGAACTGATCGACCGGTTCGGCCCCATGCCGACCGAGGTGAAGCATCTCTTGAAAATCGTCTATGTGAAATCCCTGTGCCGTGCGGCCAATGTGGCCAAACTCGACGCGGGTCCGAAGGGGATCGTGGTTCAGTTCCGCAATGGCGAATTCCCCAACCCGGCAGGTCTGGTTGCCCACCTCAGCACGCAGGGCTCTCTGGCAAAAATTCGCCCCGATCAAAGCATCGTATTCATTCGCAATTTGCCGGATCCGGAAAAACGACTGGCTGGCTCGGCGGTGATCATGAGCCAATTGGCGGAAATAGCAGCCGCGAGCTGACTTCGGTCTGTAAAGCAGAGTTCAAACCGTTGCAGAGGGTAAGCAGTGCTATAGCGCTGCTTCCTTTTCCTTTGCAACGTCACGAATGGCATTGGCCAATACATCAGCGGGCTGGGCGCCCATGACGGCGTATTTGTTGTCGAGAATAAAACAGGGCACGCCGGTGACGCCCATATTGCGCGCCACTTCAATTTCCTGTTCCACCGCGGTGCGGTCAGCATCGCCCAGCAACAGGCTTTCGGTGATTGCCCGGTCCATGCCGGCCTTTTCCGCAGCATCCAGCAGGATGGTGTTGTCGCCGATATTCTTGCCTTCGACAAAGAAGACCCTGAACAATATTTCCACCAGACGGTCCTGGACACCCGGTGGTTCCGATGCGGCCCAACGAATGACCCGGTGCGCATCCAATGTGTTGGGCGATATAGCTATAGCGTTAAAATCAAACGGAATATTCTCATCCTTGCCGGCTTCTTCAATGGCCGCATAGGCGCGCGTTGCGCCTTCGGATCCACCAAATTTTTCCGAGAGATATTGTTTGCGATCCTTGCCTTCCTTCGGCAAGGTCGAATCCAGTTGATAGGGCCGCCACCGGATGTCGACTTCCAGCTCGCTCGGAAGACTGCCCAGGGCTTCTTCCAGGCGCTTTTTCCCGATGTAGCACCAGGGGCACATGACATCGGAAACGATATCGACATTGACTGCGGTCACTGGATTTCTCCCTTGCTGGGCTTGTCTTGGATCACTTTGCTGCCTTGTCCCACCAGGTTGGCAGTTGATAGCCATAGATGGGCGTTACATGTGGATGTTCAAGTCTTGATCGAAAGGCTACACGCTGTCCCGGCAGATAGTAAAGCGGCACGACATAGTGACCGGAAACAAGAACCCGATCAAAAGCCCGAACCGCCGCTACGAAATCGTCTTCCGAACGGGCATCCAGCATGGCTTCAATCATCGCATCAATGGCCGGATCGGCAGCGCCTGCATAATTAAAAGTCCCCTGAACATCACGGGACTTGCTACCCCACCGCCATACCTGCTCTGCACCCGGTGACAATGATGCTGTGTATCTCTTGATGATCATATCATAATCATAAAGCTGGGTGCGACTTTGATACTGGGAATCAAAAACGGTCTGAATGGCTATATCAATGCCGAGCGCGGCAAGATTGCGCTGATAGGCAAGGGCGATTTTCTCCTGACCGGCATTCTGCGTCATCACCTGAAAGGTCAAAGGCGCACCTTTGTCATTTAAAAGTGTGCCCTTGCTTATCCGATAACCGGCCTGCTGCAGCAGTTTCAAAGCGGCCCTTTGAACGAGACGATCGCGCCCGCTGCCATCAGTCCGCGTAGCGCGATAGGTGCCATCCATTACTGATTCTTCCACCGCGCCTGGAAATGGTTGCAAAAGCAACTTTTCCGCAGGGCTTGCCGGAACACCGATCGATGAGAGTTTGGAATGCTGGAAATAGCTTTCAGTGCGCCTGTAGGCATCATCGTATAGGCTTCTGTTGACCAGTTCGAAGTCAAACAGCATTGCCAGCGCGCGGCGCACCCGTACGTCCTGAAACTTCTCCCGACGGGTGTTGAATACAAATCCGTACATGCCTGCAGGTGTTTCTGCCTGGAATTCCGCTTTTATGATGTCACCGTTTTCAACTGCAGGGAAATTGTAGGCACGCGACCAACTGATCGGGTTGCCCTCCGGATTCACATCATAGACGCCTTTCTTGAAGGCCTCGAATTGGGCGCTGTCGGAAAGAAAATATTCAATCGATATTTCATCAAAATTGTCCTGGCCAAGTTTGACAGGAAGATCCTTCGCCCAATAGTCATCGCGCCGTTCAAAGGTGATCTTCTCACCGGGTTTAACGGCGCTGACGCGATAGGGGCCTGATGTCACTGCTGGAGTGAATGTCGTTTTTTCGAAATCATCGACATTGGTCGCGTGTGCAGCTAGTACCGGGCTGAGACCCAATATCAGCGGAAACTCGCTTCCGGCATCTTCTGACAAAGTGAAGCGGACGCTCAATGGCCCGGTCTTTTCCATTTTCGATACCCTGTCGAGCCGGCTGGAGAAGGGGGGGCGTCCCTTGTCGCGAAGCAGGTTGAATGTGAAAATGACATCATCAGCAGTGACTGCAACACCATCCGACCAGTGAGCAAGCGGATTGATATTGAATTGTATGAAAGATCGTTCTTCATCGGTTTCGATTGTCTCGGCCAGCAGTCCATAGAGCGTAAAGGGCTCGTCCGACGAGCGTTGCATCAGGCTTTCATAGGTCAGCTTTCCAAACTCCGTGTCCCACATGCCCCGGGCGGTAGTGCGAATGCTTTTTATGATGAACGGATTGAGATTGTCGAAGGTGCCCACCACACCATAGGAAATACGGCCACCTTTGGGCGCATCCGGATTGACGTAGGGGAAATGGCTGAAGTCAGCAGCCAGTGCCGGTGCGCCATGAGCGGCCAGGGCATGTTGCTGCTCTGCCGCGCTGCCAGGTCCCAACAGGCCTGCAAACAGCATTATTGCGATGATCAATCGGGAATTCGGATGCATGGCGCCCTCTGGGTTGATTCTGACAAACGGTATCATGATCAAAGCGAATTCAATACGCTGTCCTTAACCGTATTCATTAGTGCTTTTGATCGAAAATGCAGAAAAAGTGGACCATTTGAAGGAACCTTTGTTCAAACAGGGTGACACGACGCAGGTTTGCGCTTAGACAATTCAACAAGCCTTGCAATGGCCTCAATTGCCGCTCAGGGAATAGACCATTGACCCGGACCGGGTACTCAGGTCATCAGGCGGGGGCCATCGGATGAGAACTGAACGGGTTTGGGAAGCCAGACACAGCAATTCAAGGCCACATGGTGGCTGTGGCGGCCTCTGCGCTACACATGTATGCGGGGCATGCAGCTAACTAGGTGATATATCGAGAGCCCAGGAGATAAGAGACGGATGACTTTCAGAATTTCAAATGTCGCGAAGATCGCAGTTGCAACTTTGTTTGCCTGTTCGGTTTCAGCTTCACTGACCGGCATGGCACATGCCCAAACCCCCACACAGGGTTGGTACAAGGTCTGCACAAAACAGGAAGACAATGATGTCTGTGTTGTACAGAACATTGTCACGGCTTCCACCGGACAATTGCTGACTGCCATTGGCCTGATCATTGTTGAAGGCAAGGTGAACAACAAGGTGTTGCAGGTTTCGGTTCCTTCAGCGCGGACAATTCCTCCGGGCGTCAACATGCAGATAGACGACGGCAAGGCGCAACGCGTACCCTATTCGGTCTGCATGCCTGATAAATGCGTGGCACAGGTTCCGCTGACCGATGCGATCGTTGATTCGTTCAAGCGCGGCGGTGAAGTCATCTTTACTTCGGTCAACTATCAGCGTGCTGCCAATCCCATCAAGATTTCCCTGAAGGGCTTTACGGACGCCTTCGATGGTGAGCCGGTTGCCCAGTCGGAACTGCAGGAACGCCAGCGGCTTTTGCAGGAAGAAATGCAGCGCAAGGCACAGTCTGCACGTGAAAAACTCGAGGCAGCACAGAAAAAAGCCAAAGAGACCAACTGACCACGAGACAGGCCAACAATGCAAAAGGCGCGGGAAAACCCGCGCCTTTTATGTTTTGGCTTGAATAGAGGTTCTTTCAAGGCTTTTGATCGTCTGGCGATCGAACCTCCAAGGGTTGATGGTTTAGTGCCCTACGGGTTCGCGCAACCGGTATAGTCCTTCGCTGGGACCTTCAAAAATCTCGGAAATCTGCGGGTGTTGCACGGGCATGCCGCTTTCATCCGGTACCAGGTTCTGTTCCGATACATAGGCTATGTAATCGGTGTCGTCGTTTTCAGCGAACAGATGGTAGAACGGCTGTTCCTTGTGGGGCCGGACATCCTCGGGAATGGCATCATACCATTCATCGGTGTTGCTGAAAATCGGATCGACATCAAAGATCACACCACGAAACGGGAAAACGCGATGTTTCACCATTTGGCCTATTTGAAATTTTGCATTGCGTTGTTTGAGCATATCAATATGCCTCCTGAGCCTATTAATAGATGCAAGCCTATAACAAATTCAATATGTTTCATCCTATAGCGCCAATAAAATGCTGAGCTGGATCTCTGTTTCAGCGTGCATTTACGACGGGGTCAGGATAGCTCTGATTGAAAATCTGACCTTTCTCAATGAACCTGATTGATATGACAGTGGACGTCGATGGCTGATATAGCAGCACTAATTCTCCCCTTGTTTGGCCTTATTTTCCTTGGCTATGTCACGGCCCGGATCGTTCGCCAACCGGCTGATTCTCTTGGCTGGCTGAATATTTTTGTCATCTATCTCGCCTTGCCTGCGCTGTTTTTCAAATTGTTGTCCAGAACCCCTGTCGAGGAACTGGCCCGTGCCGACTTCATTCTGGCAAGCCTTTTGTCCACCTATTCCATCTTTGCAATTGTCTTTGCCCTGTCCATCGTTATCCGCCGCGTGACCATAGCGGACGGTACAATCCATGGACTGGCGGCGGCCTATGGCAATATCGGCTATATGGGGCCAAGCCTTGCCATTCTGGCCTTCGGTGAAAAGGCGGCGATACCGGTTGCACTGATATTCTGCTTTGAAAACATCATGCATTTCACCATCGCGCCATTGATGATGGCCATATCGGGCAGCGAGAAGCGCAGCGCCCGTTCACTGGCCATTCTCATTGTCCGGCGCATTGTCCTGCATCCCTTCATCATGGCCACTTTTGCCGGCATATTCGTCGCGTGGCTGCATATTCCGGTTCCTGCCGCCCCCGCGCGGCTGATTGACTACCTTGCCCAGGCAGCGGCACCCTGCGCCCTTTTCGCCATGGGTGTGACCTTGGCCTTGCGCCCGCTCAAGCGCATTCCAATCGAATTGTCCTATATCGTGCCGGCAAAGCTGATCTTGCATCCGCTGCTGATGTATCTTGCCATGGGGCTTGTGGGTGATTTTGATCCGGTCTGGATTTACACGGCGGTCCTGTTGGCCGCACTGCCGACGGCGACGAATGTTTTCGTGCTGGCACAGCAATATGACGTTTGGGTGGAGCGCGCCTCGGCAACGGTGCTGGTGACAACAACACTGTCAGTGGTAACGGTCAGCCTGCTTTTATATGCCATCACCAATGGCTGGTTGCCTGCTGATATCTGGAGCGGCTCATGAGCAAATGGCATGCACCACTCTACCGTCTGCGGTAGATTCGCCGCAGGCCTTCCAGCCCGCTTCCCGGTTTCATGCCCTCGCGCATGGCAAAATTGCGCAGCGGCGCAAAGCCCGATAGCGCCGCCAGTCCTGCTGAGCGGGCAAATTGAACGGGTAAAAAACCGTTCAGCAATGACCGGTTCAAAAGATCGACACTGGCTGTCCGCGACAGCACATCGCTCTGGCGGGCGCGATCATAGCTGCGGACGGCCTCCAGGGCGTTTGCAGGGCCTCCGGCATCACGAAGCGCCTTGACCAGATCCGCCACATCCCGCAATCCCAGATTCAGCCCCTGCGCGCCAATGGGGGGGAAGGCATGTCCGGCTTCGCCGACCAAGGCCATGCGGCCCTTACCGAATGAACGGGCTATCATGCCCTTGAAGGGAAATGACTGGATTGTGCTTTCAATCTGAACTTTGCCCAGAATGGACTGCATCTGGTCTTCAACCTTGCGCGAAAGTGCCTCTGGCGCCATGTCCCGCGCAGCTTCTGCATCCGCTGGCGCCATGGCCCAGACAAGACTGGATCGGCGGCCGGGCAGGGGAACCTGGGTGAAAGGGCCATGTTCCGTATGGAACTCATTGGATGTATCGTCGTGGCCGATCTCATGGGAAAAATTGAGTACGATTGCCGTCTGGGGGTAGTTCCAGTCGCGTGCAGCAATGCCGGCTGCGCTGCGAACGATGGAATTGCGTCCATCCGCACCAACGACGAGCGATGCGGATATTGCCGTTCCGTCAGCCAGCAACAAATCAACCTGATGGGCATTTTCTTTTATGTCTGCAACGTTTTGTTCCAGATGGACCAGCGATGGTTTGCAATCAATCGCATTGAAGAGGGTCTCCAATAAAGGCGCATTGGGAATATTGTATCCAAATGCATCCAGATCGAGTTCGCCGGCATGAAAGGTCACAGTCGGTGCACGCAGGATTCGTGCCGTTCCGTCGATGATGCGCATGTGACGCAATGGCGCTGCAACATCAATGACATGCGGCCAAATCTCAATGTCCTGAAGAAAGGCAATGGAGGGAAGCATTAGCGCAGTTGTCCGTGCGTCCGATCGGCTTGATCCGGGTCCGATCAGCACTGTGCGAAAACCCGAATTGGCCGCCGCAAGCGCCACGCTGGCACCGGCAAGTCCTCCACCAACGACAGCGACGTCGAATTTCTGGCCCATTGATTTCAACTCCGTTTCTGCCTTTGTGTCAGACAAACAATCTCAAAGAGCACTGCCTGTTGAGGTATGACTGCAGGCTCATTTTACCCTACTTGCTGGCTATATATAGCAAACTGCGGCGGCCTTGCGACGTTTCCTCAAGTCCGAATGTCGCAGCCCTTTATTTGAGCAGGACGACCAAAATTTGCGCACTGCAACATAAATGTCTTGTTGTATACATGGTTCAATCACGCATGGGGATGACAGATCGCAGTCGGCCTGTAATTATAAGTCGAAATTTTGAAGCTCTTTATCGCCACAAGGTCTTTTGGTTGATGATAACTGCGCCTAGGATCAAAATAGAAAAATCCGCGTCAAGCGGGGGAGGGTAATGTGACAGATCAGCAACCAGGGCATGGGAACTGCCTCTTGGAAGTGCGTGGACTGACGAAGGTCTTTGGCGAACTTCGCGCCAATGATGGCATTGATCTTGAAATCAAATCCAATGAAATTCATGCCCTTCTAGGGGAGAACGGCGCCGGCAAATCCACTCTGGTCAAAATGCTGTTTGGCTCACTGGAGCCGACGTCAGGACAGATTTTCTGGAAAGACAAACCCGTCAGGATTACCAGTCCGGGTCAGGCGCGAGTGCTTGGCATTGGTATGGTGTTCCAGCATTTTTCATTGTTCGAGGCGTTGACCGTTGCAGAGAATATTGCATTGTCGATGGATCAGGACGTCAGCATAGAAGGGATAGCAGAACAGGCAGCGGTGCTGTCGCGTGAATATGGACTGCCCCTCGATCCCCATGCGCATGTCGCCGATCTGTCAGTGGGTGAGCGCCAGCGCATCGAGATTGTGCGGACACTCCTGCAAAATCCCGAATTGATCATACTCGATGAACCGACATCCGTGCTGACCCCGCAGGAGGCCGACCGGCTTTTCGAAACACTGGCCAAAATTCGTGCCGAGGGTCGCTCTGTTCTTTATATCAGCCACCGCCTGGAAGAGGTGCAGCGTATTTGCGACCGCGCCACAGTGCTGCGCCATGGCAAATTGACCGGTGCCTGTGATCCGCGCCTGGAAACGCCCGCATCACTGGCAACAATGATGGTCGGCTCGGAAGTGAAATCCGTTTCCAATGCCGGCGGCACCATTACCAACGAAATACTCATTGAAACCCGAAACCTGTCAGCGTCGGCACGCACGCCTTTTGCCGTTTCACTCAAGGAAGTGAATCTGAAAGTGCGGCGCGGCGAGATCATCGGCATTGCCGGTGTCGCCGGGAATGGTCAAAGCGAGTTGTTTGATGTGCTTTCCGGCGAGGAGACCGTCCCCGACCCAGACGATGTGCGCATCTGCGGCACGGGCGTGGGACGCATGGGTATATCAGCGCGCCGTTTGCTCGGTGCGGGCTTCGTTCCGGAGGAGCGGCATGGACACGCCGCTGTTTCAGATATGACATTGTCACAGAACATGGTCCTTGCACGCCACCATTCTGATGCAGACGTCTTTCTGACGGGCGGTCCCTTGAAGATCATTCGCTATGATGCGGTTAAAAAGGCATCGGAACGCATAGTCAGGGAAATGGATGTGCGCATGTCGGGGGAAGACCCGGTCGCTTCGTCGCTGTCAGGCGGTAATTTGCAGAAATTCATCGTCGGCCGGGAACTGGACCGGCAGCCTTCGGTGCTGATCGTCAACCAGCCGACCTGGGGTGTTGATGCGGGCGCTGCCAGTCGTATCAGGCAAGCCCTGATCGACCTTGCCGAAAGCGGCTCTGCCGTTGTTGTCATCAGCCAGGATCTCGATGAAATATTTGAAGTGGCAACCAGCATAGCGGTTCTCAACGAGGGCGCGCTGTCGGAAGCCGAACCGGCCTCGATGATGACCCTGGAGCGCATTGGCCTTCTGATGGGTGGTATCCACGGTGAAGATACAAAGGTGGAGGCACAACATGCGCATTGAGCTTGAGAAACGGCCGGCTCACTCGGCACTGTTTTCGATGCTTTCCCCCTTTATCGCACTAGGGCTGACCATCATCGCCGGAGCCATATTGTTCACGGCGCTGGGCAAGAACCCGTTTGACGCACTTTACAGTTTCTTCATTGAACCGCTGACAGAGCTCTGGTCGTTGCACGAACTGCTCATCAAGGCGGCGCCACTTATCCTCATCGCGGTCGGCCTCTCCGTGTGTTTTCGTTCCAACAACTGGAACATCGGAGCCGAAGGCCAATTCATCATGGGGGGCGTCGTCGGTTCCATCGTTCCCATCTATTTTCACGAGTGGAACTCGTTTTTCGTCCTGCCGTTGATGTTGATCATGGGGATGATTGGCGGTGCCCTGTATGCCGGCATACCGGCTCTTTTGAAAACCCGCTTCAACACCAACGAGATATTGTCCAGCCTGATGCTGGTCTATGTGGCGGAACTGTTTCTCGACTGGCTGGTGCGTGGGCCCTGGCGGAACCCCGAAGGTTTCAACTTCCCTGAAAGCCGCTCCTTCAATGACAGTGCTGTCCTGCCTGAATTGTTTCCTGCATCCGGCGGCGCAAATCTCGGGATCATCTTTGCGCTCATTGCGACCCTTTTGACATGGTTCATGATGCGTCACATGCTCAAGGGCTTTGAAGTGTCGGTGCTTGGACAATCGGCCAGAGCCGGGCGCTTTGCCGGGTTTTCCTCAACCAAGATGATCTTTTTTGCTTTCCTGTTCTCGGGAGCCCTGGCCGGGCTTGCGGGCATATCGGAAGTGTCCGGCGCCATTGGCCGTCTGCAACCGGACATATCGCCTGCCTACGGATTTACCGCCATTATCGTCGCCTTCCTTGGACGTCTCAATCCTCTGGGGATATTCGCCGCTGGTATCATCCTGGCCCTGACCTATCTCGGCGGTGAAGCAGCCCAGATTTCAATCGGGTTGCCCGACAAGGTCGCGCGGGTCTTTCAGGGGTTTCTGCTGTTTTTCGTTCTGGCCTGCGACACACTGATTCATTACCGCGTGCGGCTGGTCACAGCCATCAAGGCCCGTACTGAGGGAGAGGGCGCATCATGACGCTTGCAGAGGCAATTCTTCTGACAATCACTACGGCGGCAACACCATTGCTGCTGGCGGCCATCGGCGAACTGGTGGTCGAACGTTCCGGCGTCCTCAATCTGGGTGTTGAAGGCATGATCGTCATGGGGGCGGTGGTGGCTTTCGCGGCAGCGCAATTGACCGGATCGGCCTATTTGGGCGCGCTTTTCGGCATGGCTGCCGGCTGCCTGTTCTCGCTGCTTTTCGCCTTCCTGACGTTGACACTGGTTGCCAATCAGGTCGCCACCGGACTTGCGCTCACCATCCTTGGGCTTGGATTGTCCGGCATGATCGGTGAAAGCTTTGTCGGTCAGCGCGGCGTGCAGCTTGACGAAATCGCCATTCCGTTCCTGTCGTCCATTCCTTTGATCGGCAATCTGCTGTTCAATCAGGATCTGATATTCTACGTCTCGATCTTCTCGGTGTTTGGCGTCAGTTGGTTTCTTTTCAAAACCCGGCTGGGCCTGCAATTGCGGGCCATTGGCGACAGCCATGGCTCCGCCCATGCACTGGGTATTTCTGTTATCAAGACCCGCTATCTGGCTGTCATGTTCGGTGGCGCCTGCGCCGGCCTGGCCGGCGCGCAGCTTTCGCTGGTCTATACGCCGCAATGGGTAGAAAACATGTCAGCCGGTCGCGGATGGATCGCACTTGCTCTGGTGGTCTTTGCCAGTTGGCGTCCTCTGCGGGTTTTGGCTGGTGCCTATCTGTTTGGTGCTGTAACCATTGGCCAATTGCATGCTCAGGCGCTTGGTTTCGGGATACCCTCCCAATTCCTTTCCGCGCTTCCCTATCTGGCAACGATCGTTGTTCTTGTTATCATTTCGCGTAACAGACGTCTGACCCTGATGAATACCCCGGCCTCACTGGGCCAATCCTTCGTACCGGATCGCTAAAGGCTATTCGATATCAAACCAAGAGGTGAAAACAATGAAAAAACTGATTCTGGCTCTTTCAACAGCCGCAATATTGAGTGTTGCATCCGGTGCGGCGCAGGCTGCCACCAAAGTATGCTTTTTGTATGTAGGCTCCAAGACTGATGGTGGTTGGACACAGGCCCATGATATCGGCCGCCAGGAACTTCAGAACCATTTTGGCGACAAGGTGGAGACCGTATTTCTGGAAAATGTACCAGAAGGTCCGGACGCTGAACGCGCCATTGAGCGTTTTGCCAGATCGGGTTGTGAACTCATTTTCACGACATCCTTCGGCTTCATGGAACCAACGCTTAAAGTTGCAAAGAAATTTCCCGATGTGAAATTCGAACACGCAACCGGCTACAAGACAGAAGAGAACGTCACCAGCTACAATTCGCGTTTCTACGAAGGACGCTACATTCAGGGTAAAATTGCCGGTATGATGTCGAAAGTCGGCGTTGCAGGCTATATCGGATCTTTCCCGATCCCCGAAGTTGTCCAGGGCATCAATTCGTTTTTGCTGGGCGCCCAATCAGTCAATCCGGATTTTGCCATCAAGGTGGTCTGGGTGAACTCCTGGTTCGATGCGGGCAAGGAAGCCGATGCGGCCAAGGCTTTGATCGACCAGGGCGTTGACATCATCACGCAGCATACCGATTCCACCGGCCCGATGCAGGTTGCTTCCGAACGTGGCATCAAGGCATTTGGCCAGGCATCGGACATGATCGACGCCGGACCAGAAACCCAGTTGACGGCCATTGTTGACACTTGGGGTGCCTATTACATCAAACGCACACAGGCTCTGATGGACGGCACCTGGACAACACAATCAATCTGGGACGGCCTCGCTGACGGCATCCTGCAGATGGCGCCCTATACGAATATGCCGGACGACGTGAAACAGGCGGCCATGGATACGGAAGCAAAGATCGTCAGTGGCGAACTCAAGCCTTTCACCGGTCCCATCACAAAACAGGATGGCACGGAATGGCTGAAAGCTGGCGAAGAAGCTGACGACGGCACACTTCTCGGCCTGAATTTCTACATCAAAGGCGTCGACGACCAATTGCCGCAATAAGCTTCGATATCAAATGAATACGGAAAAGGCGCTTGAAAAGGCGCCTTTTTTTATTCCTGAATTTCAAATTGAAAAAGAGTGAAAGTCAATCGGCTGCCAACTGAAAATCAGCAAAGTTCTTTGCACCCTGAACTGCCCGCGTGCGAATAGTTTGCTCGTCAACCGTCGACCAGCAGAGCCTTGGCGAGAATCGTGTCACGACCATAAACGTCACGGCGGTAATGGATTGAGCCGTCTTTGTTGACCCAGGCTGTCAGGTAGATGACATGCACCGGTATCTTGTTTTCGAGTTTGACAATCGTTCTCTTGCCCGTATTGGCGATGGCGTCGATTTCAGCACGTGACATGCCCTGCATTCCGAGCAGCGCTTCAGCCAGTCCGAAAGGGTTTTGCACACGAATACAGCCATGGCTGAAATAGCGCGATTCCCGGTCGAATTTCGATTGGGCAGGCGTGTCGTGAATATAAATGCTGAATTCGTTGGGGAACATGAATTTTACCCGACCAAGGGCGTTGCCGGGGCCGGGGTCCTGCCGCAGACGAACCGGGAATTCTCCCTGCGAATAGCTGTGCCAGGGAACCTGGCCCGGATCGAGCACCTTGTCGTTGGCCAGGACGCGAAAGGCCTTGGACTGCAGCGCATAGGGGTTCTTCTTGAGTTTTGGCAGATATTCCTTGGTGGCAATGGAGTAGGGGACATTCCAATAGGGATTGAACTCCAGATATTCCATCTCGTCGGAAAAAACCGGTGTTCGATAATAGGGCTGGCCCACCTGCGTGACCTCGGCATAAATGGTCTTGCCGTTCTTGACGACCTTGATCACCTGGTCTGCCAGATTGACGAGAATATGAGGGTCGCCGAAATCAGCCTGCATCCACCGGCGTCGTTCCAGGTTGAGTTCCACTTGCGCAATACGGTCTTCTACCGATGTATTGAGCTGGGCAAGGGTTGCCGGCCCAACGACCCCATCGGCCTCCAGTCCCATGCGAAACTGGAAATATTTCAGCGCATTGACGAGGCTGCCATCGTAGAGGTCGCCCTCATGGGCATCCTCAGGCAGGTCCCTTGATTCAATCAGCCTCTGGCGCAGCACGGCGACACGCGGGTCGCTCATGCCGGGCTTCAGCGATTCGCCTTCAGGCACCTGGATCCAGCCGCCCTTGGCCCGCCATACAGTCAGATGTTGCAGATGTTGCTTCATCCGCTCATAGCGTACCGTGCGCGGTGCGAAACTGTGCAATGTTTCGAGCTGGTTATCTGAATCGGCCAATTGTTGCAGCAATCGGTCGGCGCTGATTTCTTTCGGGTAAAGCACCAGCTCGCGATTGATCCGGTTGGGGTTGACCCTGCCGCTGCGCAGATGCTGGCCATAGAGCGTGACGGATTGCGACAGGGAAACCTCGAAATCGGCCAGCCCCTCATCACCCTCTATGGACAATTTCGGAAACATCACCGCCGCCTGGTATTCGACGGGAACCAGCCCGTCTTCATAGGCCGTCAGGAGCGCAAAAATGACCTCCTGCGCTGATTTTGTCGGTTCTCCGTCCGCAATCCAGATGGGCGCATAGTCGCGCTCCTCGTACCACAGGGCAATTTCCTCGGTGCGCTGGATGTCGGAAACAAGGCGGTTCTCGATCAGGTTCAAACGGCCCTGCATGGCAAAATACCAGTCGGTCGATTGCGCTTCGCTTTCTTCACCTAGCTGGGCTGTGATGTTTTCCTTGATGATGGAGCCGATTGTTTCAGCATGGGACGCCGTTGAAAGCACTCCAATCGCAAGCGCCAGGCACCCGGATTTCAAAATATGTCTCACGGCATCCTCCCACGGGTTCGGTTACACTTGCCTGAAGCAATGCCTGACCGATTCCAATTGCCAACCCTTCAACCTGCTTCAGATCACACTGAATGATCCACAGGTCTTTGCGTGGACAGCATAGTGCGTCCAAATTGCTCCTTAGTAAACATGGTTAAAACAGATGGTCCGGGACGTCGAAGCTTGGAGATGCCAAATAATGCAGGGAGGCAAAGCCGGGAGGGCAGGGCGAGGAGGACGACGTCGTGTCATGCCCAGCGGGCAACCAAAGTCGGCTGCGGCATTGTCTGCCGCAGCCCGTCAGTGGTCAGGCTGCGGCCTGACTGTCCAGTGTCGGATAATCGACATAGCCTTCGCGACCACCGCCGTAGAGCGTGCCGCGATCCAGATCATTCAATGGTGCGTCCTGCTGCAGTCGCGCGACAAGGTCGGGATTGGCGATGAACGGACGACCAAAGGCAACCAGATCGGCAGCGCCACTTTCAACAGCCTCGATCGCCATGGAGCGCGTATAACCATTATTGGCCATATAGACGCCTTCAAAGCGCTGGCGCAGCGCATTGATATCCGTGCCTTCTGGGGTTTCGCGCGGGCCACCGGTCTGTCCCTCTACGAGATGCAGATAGGCAAGCCCATAGGGGTTCAGCTGATCGATGACATGCGAAAACAGCGTCATTGGATCGCTATCCGCAATGGCATTGGCGTTCGACAGCGGGCTGAGACGTATGCCCACCCGATCAGCGCCAATGGCCTGCGTCACGGCATCCATCACCTCAACCAGAAACCGCGTACGATTTTCGATCGAGCCGCCATAAAGATCATCCCGCAGATTGGAGCCGTCCCGCAGGAACTGATCGATCAGATAGCCATTGGCTGCATGAACCTCGATTCCGTCAAAACCGGCCTCGATTGCATTGAGGGCAGCCTGACGATAGGCATCGACAATGGCAGCGATCTCGTCGGTTTCAAGCGCTCGCGGCATCGAAGTGTCGACAAAGGCTTTGCCGTCAAAGGTCTTTGCTTCAGCAGCAATGGCCGATGGTGCAACCGGCGCCTTGCCGCCGGGCTGCAAGGATGTATGGGAAATCCGCCCGACATGCCAAAGCTGCACGACGATCTTGCCACCCTTTGCGTGGACCGCATCGGTGACCTTTTTCCATCCGTCAATTTGTGCCTTGCTGTAGATTCCGGGGGTCCAGGCGTAGCCCTTGCCTTCGGGCATGATCTGCGATGCTTCGGTGATGATCAGACCGGCGCTGGCGCGCTGGGCGTAATATTCAACGTGGATATCATAGGGCGCATCATCTTCGGCGCGTGCCCGGTTGCGTGTCAGCGGAGCCATGACAATGCGGTTGGCAAGGTCAAGAGCACCGGCTTTCAAGGGGGTGAAGAGTTTTTCGGTGGTCATGGTATTTTTCCTGTTGGGTTTTGGAACGTTCGGTACAAAATTGGCCGTAAACAATTCAATCCGCGGCCGGTTGGAGAAACCCTGCGGTGAGCCGTTCGGCCTGCTGCAACGTGGCTTCGATCTGTTCGGACGTCTGTCCGGATTTTCGCATGGTCAGCGTGCCAATGGCCAAAGCCAGCAATGCACCGGCTGTCGCTATGGCTGTTTCGGGGTCCTTTGGAGACAGTTTGCGCGCAAGAATCGATTGCAGTTGCGCGATATGGCGCGATCCCAGACGCAAAACCTCCGGATCATGCGGCGCCAGTTCGGTAATGCAATTGACCAGCAGGCAGCCATTGGTGCCGCCGGCAGGATTGGCCAACGCCGTCAGCAACGCCATCATGGTCTGCTGGCTGGACGGCTCGGCAATGGCTGAGAACCGCTTCAGGGCGCCCTCTGAATAGCTTTTCAAGGCCGCCAGCAGGACACCGTGTTTGGAGCCGAAGCAATTGTAGAAACTCGACCGGTTGATGCTCATGGCTGTGGTCAGGGCCTCCAAAGATGCCGCCTCATAACCCTTTTCCCAGAAAACCCGCAGAGCAATGGCCAGCACCGCGTCTTCGTCAAAGCCGCGCGGCCGGCCAGGACTGGCTGTCGCAATTTCAGATGCATGGGTCATTGTGTTCATGTCACCTAATTTGGAATGGCCGTTTCACAATTCAAGGGGTGTCTTGAACAATCCGGGCAATTTGGCGATGGATTTTAGTTCGGTTGTTGAGATGGACCAGTCTTGGCGTCTTGGTGTGATGCGTGTGCAAAACCGGAAAAAATGACATGGCAATTCCTGAAAAGATTAAATCCACCACTGTGGTGCGCCCTCAATCAAATTTAACGAAAATCGACAACAAAGATCAAACAGATTCAGCTTGATCAGAGAGTAGAAAATCGGCGGGATTTGATGGTTTGGGATGCCGTAACCGTTTTCAGTGAATACATTGGTCAGCCGATATGTGCTGCGTTAGAGGCAGGATCCAGAATAATGATGGCTTCAGCAATGGAAGGATTGAAAAGGCGTTGTGTCACAAATAATAACCCATAATGGGGTTCGAGCGGTCAGGGGTGGGCCGTTGTAAGCTCTGCGTTGAAATATTGTAGTTTGGGCGGAGCAACAGTTGTATTATGTCGCACAAATCAGGCGACGCAGCGAAGATACCGTCTGCGGTGAAGTTTGTTCCGTGCCTATCCGCTTAACGCCCATACCCACAACATGTAGGATGCTGCCATTCTCCCGAATATAACCCCGCCCTGGTCGGCGCGGTCGTGCCCCCGGCCATCCCAAGGAGCGACCGGAAGGCATTAAA
>Ga0208648_1000083_pt1 | contig 97701 bp, 83 predicted proteins | sample AntAceMetag02UKL_FD_184772 | JGI IMG/M metagenome (GOLD analysis project Ga0208648, IMG submission 184772) | Saline lake microbial communities from Ace Lake, Antarctica - Antarctic Ace Lake Metagenome 02UKL (SPAdes) (version 2) | ecosystem: Environmental > Aquatic > Non-marine Saline and... | reverse complement strand
GAAATCCCTATAAAAAAGGGATTATGAGACATGAAAAACAAAAAATATGATGAAATTTACAAAAAATCACAAAATAAAATGAAATTTTTAGACAAAAACAAAATAGTGGTTGTTTTGCAAAGGTCTCAGCTTGCAATAAAAGGATTTGCTACATTTTCCCATTGTTCTTTTTCATATTCAATAAACTGCCTTAATTCGGCTTCATAATTTTTTGAACACTTTATAATAAAGTCATCAATACTCCAATCATTTGTAAGCTTTTTACTTTCTTTTTTTGCATTATTGTTTTGATCAATCAGAGAATCATTATTTTCTTTAATTAATTTTTGAGCAGTTTGTGAGTCTACGATAGAGTCATCAATTTTATTTATGGAACTGTCAGCTGAAGTTACAGGAATTGGAAATGATTTCTCATTATCCTCATTTGAAGAGTTTTTACAACTAAAGCAAACAACTCCTAGAAAAAGTAAAAAAATGTAAATTGTATTTTTCATTTTTGTATTAATTGAGCCAAGCTTTTGAATATGGTGTGTTTGGCATTTAAACGCTCATATCTTCCAAATTACTACTATGCTTATTTATTGCTATTTCCCTAATTATTAGCACTTGTCTCTTCTATAAACCTGCCAAAATTGTAATTAAGTCTAAACCCAAATCCTTTTTCGGCGTTACTAAAATTCACAAAAGGTGTTTCTCCATATCCAACTTTCAAATTACATATCAAGGAATCACCTTGATATAATTCCAACCTATAATCACCTAAAAACTTTCGTTGTATTTCAATGTCCAAATCAATCTTAATTTTCGCAACTAATTCTTGGGATTCAGCGTAATCAAAGGACTTAAATAGACAAAATTCATTGTTTATACTTTTATATAAATATATTTTATCAGTATTACCTAGAATCTCGACAAAATACTTATCATTCGGATTAATGCATCCAATTAACAATCCCAAAAAAGCGATATTTACTAATATTCGTGTCATTATATCATAATTAATGCTAACAATTGAATAAATGTACCGGTACGTTTATTTCGCTTATAGATACAGCTTGTTATTTATTTGTAAATCATTGAAATGTTTAACAAATATAACAAAAAAAGGAGAAAAACTTCCTTTTAATTTTAGATTTTTAAGTATTTTAGTCATTTTATTTAACTTTACACTTTAATTTTTATTAAATACAGAATGAATAAATACAAACGAGTATTATTAAAGTTAAGCGGCGAATCTTTATTAGGAAAAGCTAAATATGGAATTGATTCCGAAAAATTAAATAATTATGCCAAGGATATAAAACAGATTGTAGAACTTGGTACTGAGGTAGGAATTGTAATTGGAGGAGGTAATATCTTTAGAGGATTATCGGGTATTGACAAAGGATTTGACAGAGTAAAAGGAGACTCAATGGGAATGCTTGCAACTGTGATAAACAGCATTGCAATTCAATCAGCACTTGAAAATGCAGGTGTAAAGTCTAGGGTGTTTACTTCAATACGCATGGAGCCTGTTGGGGAATATTACAGTAAACAAAAAGCAGTAGAAGCATTAAAAAACAAAGAAGTTGTAATTATTGCAGGAGGTACCGGAAATCCATATTTTACAACAGATACTGCATCAGCACTAAGAGCTGCTGAAATTGAAGCAGATGTTTTGCTTAAGGGAACCAGAGTAGATGGAGTTTATACTGCCGACCCCGAAAAAGATAAAACTGCTACAAAATTCAACGAAATTACTTTTGATGAAGTCTATAAAAGAAATCTACAAGTTATGGATCTTACTGCTTTTACCATGTGCAAAGAAAACAATATGCCAATATTAGTTTTTGATATGGATAAACATGGGAACCTGAAAAAGATAATTTTAAATGAAAATATTGGAACTTTAGTAAAGAATTAAATATCTTTATGCTTTTAATTAAATTTTTTGCCTTATGAACGAAGAAGTTGAAATGCTCATGGAAATTACAAAAGAAAAGATGGAAAAAACAATTTCCCATCTTGAACGTGAACTATTAAAAATTCGTGCAGGTAAAGCAGACCCACAAATGTTAGATGGAATATTTGTTGATTATTATGGAGTAAACACTCCTTTAAGTCAGGTTTCAAATATTAATACACCCGACCCGCGAACCTTGAGCATTCAACCATGGGAAAAACAAATGGTAGAACCAATTGAAAAAGCTATTCTTGCTGCAAACATTGGACTCACACCTGTTAATAACGGAGAAATAGTTAGAATAAATATTCCTATACTTACAGAAGAACGCCGTATAGAACTCGTTAAACAAGTAAAAATTGAAGGAGAAAATGCCAAGATTGGAATTAGAAATTCAAGGCGCGAATCGAACGATGATGTTAAAAAATTAAAAAACGATGGACTTTCTGAAGATATGACAAAAGACACAGAATTAGAAATTCAAAATATCACCAATGATAAAACTAAAGAAGTGGAAAGCCTTCTCGAAAAAAAGGAAAAAGAAATTATGACTATTTAGGCTTAGCCTGTAAATCCCGATTAAGAATAAATATTTATAATGGACAAAAAAGCCGCTTTTAGATTATTTATATTATTAATTCTTCTTGTTTTAGAAACTAACACCTTGCTCTGCAGCAAAGTGGTTCATTCATCCGAAAACAAAGACACACTTAATTACGACACATTAAATATAATTGGAAACCAGAATATTCCGGCTTCATTTTTCATAGACAGGTATTTGCATAATGATATTGAACAGTATCTCGACAATTATCAGGAATTTGTAATTTGTCAAACACATACAACAGGTGATTTTTCAAAACCAAACCCTTTTACCTTTAGTATTCTTGGCAATTCTTTTAAATGGAACAAATATTATGTAAACAATTTTAGAATTGATGATCATTATTTCTCAGGAAACGCCTTACATAAGTTAAATATGACAAATTTTGATTTAAGTATCGACATCTGGAATTCATCTGTATCATTTTTATCAGATACAAACCAACAATCAGTAATTGGGATATCTTATAATCATGGAGGTAATTTTGGCGGAGTTGCACCCGGCACAGAAAATCTTATTCATTTATTTCATCGCACAGCAAGAGAAGCTCTTTATATGCCTATCGAAGAACAGCGTAGAATTAAAAACACATATAATATTTATTGGTCCGATAATATTAAAATAAAAGGAAAAAGCTACAGGCAAAAATTTTCTGTAAATACAGGCTCAAGAATAAACCCCGATTTTGATTATAAAGGAATAAGCAGGTTTTACAACGAAAATTACACACAATTTAATCTTAACGGACAATTGCCCACAATAAATAAAAAATTATTTGACAATTCTTGTTATTTGTTGAGCTACAATCAAAGAGATAATATGTTTTCAGAATATTATTATAATAGTAGCGAAACGGCAAAACTAAACTCTTTGAATTTATCATTATTTGGCAGTAAAAACAAAACAATCAATAATAGCCTATCAACAGGATTTAATGTATCGTACAAAAATATAAGACACAACGAAATAGAATTTTCAAGAAACATTGTTGACCATGATGGCGAGGGTTTTGAACCCTGGTATCCTGATGCCAACGAATTTGAAATATCGTATGCACTATATAAAACAAAAAAAATAAGTGAAAAGCTGATGCTCAAAATTGATATGTATAACAGTATTATACATTTTCAACCTAGCGTTTCCAATTTTAATAATCCTTTTTATTCTCAAAGCACCGATACTTCTTTTATATCATTATATGTTTATGAATGGAACAGCAAACAGTTTACATCAGGATTACTGGAAAATACTTTTGGTTTAAATTATAATGTAATAGATAACAAAAAATTTAATTTTTCTCTTGCAAGCGATATTACTTTAGATGGTTTTATATTGAAAAATACATCATATCAAAAATTAAACTGGCAGGCAGATGCAAGAGCATTCTATAGCCCCTCAAAGTTTATTCAAATTGCTATTATAACAGGTAAAAAAAGAGTGTCGTTCAATTTCGACCAGATAAGATTTATATCAGATAACTATATGAATGGAAATATCTACTATTGGAACGATGCAAATAATGACCATTTATATCAGACAAATGAAAAATCCGATTTATTTACAACTACAGGAGGAAAATATCATACTTTAAACAGCGATATCAAACAAACAGGATACTATTATTTTGAGATACCTGTAAAAATAAAGATTAAAAAACATAATATTGTTTTATCGCCATTCTACAGACAGTATGTAAATACCTGGCAAACATATTATACAAATCAGTCTGATAACAAAGGATATTATACAAGTAATAAAAATGAAACCGTTTATCTTTTAGAAAACGGTGAAACAAATTATATTGTAGAAAATCTTGATAACAATAAAGTAAAACAAGCAACATCCGTTAATAGCTTTTTATTTAATAATCCTTTTTCGAGTGGAATTACATTAAAATATCAATTTAACTCCAAGCGATTATTACTTTCGGCATCATGGACAGCACATACGGTTTCGGGTTTTGGAGCACTTGGCAATGGTGTTTTACACAATAATATCGGAGTTTTGTCCGAAACCACCGCAAATCCTAATACTTATATTAATTATTACGGTCGATTAGACTCCGACCGTGCTTATATTGCCCGTTTTATTACATCTTATAAGTTCAGTAATAAGTTTTCTCTTGTATTTCAGTTAAAATATGCTGACGGCCAACCCTTTGCCGATTTTAACACTTATTTGTATAATGATGGTAAAAACACACAAATTGCAATTTGGGAAAACTATATTAAAGGTGATAATATTATTTCGGGAGAATTCGGAACAAGAAAAGATGCATTCTTCAATACAGTTTTAAGGGGCAAATACACTACTAATTTTATAAATAATAAATTAAATATAAATTTATCAATATATAATATCTATGATTTTGGGACAGAATTGGCAGAATACACATTTCCACCAATTAAAAGAAAAACTGTTCGCTATGTATTAGAATTAAATATACCTCGTGGAGTAATGTTTTCGTTGGAATATGTTTTTTAATTTCTGCCAAAAATTGTCATTTTGAATAGCACAAAGAACCTGATCGTCTTAAATATTCGCAAATTATCAGACAGATTGCTCCATCAGAGATAAAAAACAAGGTTTTTTAAAGGTCACGCTACTTTATAATCTTTATTTGCTTTTTTTTTTATTATAATAAATCTTTTATTATTTTTACACAAATTTTATAAGTAATCTATATTAAATAACAAATTAAGCATATTATAAAATGAAAACAAATAAAATAATTTTTAATATTATCATTATTGTTTTTGTATTAATTTCTTTTAATAGTTGTAAAAAGAAAGATGCTCAGACAGAAATCACTGACAAGGTAGAAAATTTACATGGAAGCTATATTCAAAATTACTCTTATGATTTTGACATTAGTAATTTTAATTATAGCACAACATATTCAGACACCTCAATTGTTGGAACCGACACTACTATTAAAACACTATATCTCACTTATAATAACTACAATACAGTTAGAATTAATGATTCTACTTTAAGCGAGAATGTAGTTGCAATAAATAATACTACAACATCATTTATTGATCATTTATGTGCAGAATGTAACCTTGTTATAAATCCCTTTTATGTATTACAAATTAATATTGTAAATAATATTGAAAGAACTTCGTTTACAGATCTTGAAGAAATTACTTCAGATTCTATACCACAACTGGAAACAGATATATATAATAATAAGAATGCAGGTACTGGTAGTATTGATGAAGATAATAATGTTGAATTTACTGGCAGCTTTTTTTCACAAGAAGAGATGGAATATATTGGCACTTATTCTTATGACAGTTTAAGAATTGAAGGTACGTTTACAGGTAAAATTATTGTTAATTTTCAATTCTATTTTAACAATAACTTAGTTGGGAATGATATTATTGATGCAAAAGATATAAATAACGGAATATTTACTTTTTCAAAAGTTGTGTACAATTAAATTAATTTTTATAAGTATGAAGAAAAAAATCATAATTATCAGCTATATTCTTATTCATGTTTTTATAAATGGATATGGACAAGAAGGTGTTCAAACAATATCTATTGGTGGTACATCACCGATTAATTTTATTAATCCTGAATACAATTATTTTGTAGGCGATATACAAAAAGAAAATTGGAATTTTGGATTATCTTTTGCATATAGTGCTTTTTCACTAAAAGAAAGTTCAAGCAAATTTACTTTTGGAGCACAAATATCTTTTAGTTATTCCACACTAAAAAGTGTTGAGGTAATACTAAACGAATGCAATGAGTTTAATTATTATGGTGTTCCTACGGTTACAGACCATTATACTAATACAAGTGCAACTATATCGGGGCAGGCTTTTGATGGCGAATTAATAATGCTTGAACTTCAACCGTCATTTAGATGGTATCCTATTGAGGATAATGAGATTTACATACAATCAGGACTTGATTTTATGGTTTTAAATCGTAGCCTTCGTGATAAAATTGATAATTTTACAATAGAAAAAACTAAATATATAAATACAAATATTAATATGGGTATTTATGCCGGCGCAGGTTATAAAATAAAACAAATAAGTATTACTCCAACTTACAAATTTATTTTTACCGGCGGTATGTATCATTTTGGTTCACTACTGGTAGGTTTTTCTTTTTAGAAATTGTTATACCGAATTGTTATAATCTTTTTCCTTTAATTATTTTTAGTTTTTTTCTAAATTTTCTATTGCAATAATGTTCGTATTTTAATTTTAATGAAAATCAGTAAACCCAAATTACAAGCAGCTATTGAGCAAATTCTATTGGGAAAAGCATGAAATTAACCGACAAAACCAAAGGATATATTTTCGTTTCTATTTCAGTTATTGCTCTATCTAATGTTTATATTTTCAGTAAAACAGCACTTAATCAAGTCACTTTTCCTCAATTTGGTACTTATTGGTTCTTTTTTGCGATGTTGTGGAATTTTATTCTTTTCGGTTTATCTAGGAAATTACGAAAGGAAGTTACTATTAACAGGAAAAATCTTCCATATCTTCCCATTCTTGGCATTTTAGAATTATTATCCACAGCATTGTTCTTTTATGCAATCAAATTAATTGAAAATCCGGCCATCGTTTCTTTTGTTGGCAATATTGGACCTATTTATGTTATTGTACTTGGCTACATTTTTTTAAAAGAAAGATTTAGTAAATGGGAAATTCTTGGTATGATACTAACAATTTTTGGCGCTATTGTGTTGAATTATAAAAATGATTTTACTTGGCAACAATTCTTTTTTGAGGGAACAGGAATTATTTTCCTTTCTTCTTTTTTTTTCGCAATAGGCACTATTTTGGCAAAAAGTAAAATCAAAGACATTCATCCGTGGCTACTCACAATAAACCGTATTATTTTTATTTTTACTGGGTTTTTTATTTTATTTCTTATAAATAAAGAAAGTGTTGTTATTCCACTAACCTCATTTTACAATATTTTGTTTGGCTCTCTGCTTGGACCATTTTTAGCAGTACTTGTAGGGTATTATTCCTTCAAGTATTTAAAAGTCAGCGAAATCAGCGTGATCGGTACTTCAAAGAGTTTCTTGATTCTGATTGCTTCTTATTTTTTCTTCGGCGTAACACCAATACTTTATCAAATTATCGGTGGTGTGTTGATGATAGCAGGCGTTATTGTTATTACATTAAGTAAAACGAAGTAACACTTCGCTAAAAGGTACAGTATTTTTTATTTACGGGTTAATTTTTTTATTTTTTAAATCCATCAACAATCCATATAATCAATCTTGTAATTACCCAAAAAATTACAAATATTCCAAAAGTTGCTCCTATACAATAAAGGTAGTATGTTAACACCACCACCCTGCCTGAAGGCGCGGAGGCAAGCAAAAAACTACCAAATAGTACTATTAAGGACATGATGATTGAGATTGTAAGCAACAAGCTTTTTACTCCAATTGATAATTGTTTTAATCTTTTCATTTTATTAATCTTCTTAGTTCATCTGCTATAATAAATAATTCCTCAATTGATGAACTTTCTAAAAGCCATTGACCTGTAATATAAATTTCGAAATGTGATTCCGTTATAGAATCAGATTTGTCTTTAGTATCCGGAATAGCATCAATTTCTATGTTATTTATTCCAACTCTAATTCTTTCGTCATGCTTAAGAGCCTTAAGTATTAAATCCTGTACTCTGTAGTTGTTTAAAATCTTATTTGCCTCACTTAAATCATTTTCTGTTATTATAACTTTAGAATCAAAACGGAAAGAAGCATCCCTATATGTACTTTTCTTTAAAAATGGGTTCAGATTATCAAGAATATTTTTTCTCCGAATATGTATTTTTGATGAAATATCAGCTGATATTGGGAAAAAAAAACCACTAAAAAAGGCATTATCTCCAAACGCTTTTGAATCACTGTAACATATAAAAGAAACTGTATTATCAGAGCTATTTTGAATTATTGCATAACTACGATAAAAGAATCTTGGTCTGAAATTGCTTACCGGATAATCCTTTCTATAATGTTCAATCTTTCTATTAGATTTATCCGCAAATTCCTTTAATATTTCAATTGCAGATTTTTCATTCTCCATATAAGTTTTACTTTTAATATCTTTAATTTAATCTACCCTCATTAAACAAAAATAATAAAACAAAGCATATTAATCTACATTATCATACAAAAACGAATTAGAATCACTTAAACTTGTTTCATCATTTTCGTTTTTCAAGGTGTATTTTGATACTTCGCTTTTTTCAGAATAATTATTTTTATTGTTGATGTTTTGTTGGTTTCGCTTATAAGCAGGTATTTTTTCAATATCATCAATACTATCCGGATCTGTTAGATCATATACCGTTTTTGTTTCTTCGGTATCTGTTTGAATATTTATTTGTTCTTTCTCATCGGGTTTTTCATCTTCAGGTTTTGATTTATAAAATTCATGCAAATGGTCAATTTCTGTTTTATCTTCTTTTTCTTCAAAGATCAAAGTCTTTTGTGAAATTGCGAATTCTTCATTATTTTGTTGAATATTATTGAGTTCATGATGAACATTTTCTAAACCAACTACTTTCTTTTCCTGAGACATTTTTGAATGCAGTTCAGGAATACTGCTTGCGTCAAAGCCTGTAGCAATGATAGTTACAGCAACCTGCTCATTGAGTTTTTCATCTTTACAAGAACCAAAAATAATGTTTGCCTTATTTCCTGCAGCATCTTGTGCATATTCCGAAATTTCTGAAAGTTCATCAAGTGTTATTTCTTCTACACCCGAAGTAATGTTTAACAAGATATTTTTGGCTCCTTTAATATCGTTATTGTTTAACAAAGGAGATGTTAAAGCTTCCTTTATTGCATCAACTGCACGATTTTCTCCTTCGGCTACTCCTTGCCCCATAATAGCTATACCGCTATCTTTCATTACGGTTTCCACATCAGCAAAATCAACATTGATATGACCTGCTATTGTAATTACTTCTGCAATACCTTTTGCAGCTACCGACAATATATTATCTGCTTTAGACCATGCTTCTGTCAAAGATAGATTACCATAAATTTCTCTTAATCTTTCGTTATTAATAACCAAAAGGGAGTCAACATATTCCTTGATCTCCGCAATCCCATTAATTGCATTTTCTATTTTTATCGGACCTTCGGCACGAAATGGGATAGTTACAATGGCTACTGTTAATATTCCAAGGTCTTTAACTGCCTTAGCGATTATTGGAGCTGCACCGGTTCCTGTTCCTCCACCCATACAGGCAGTAATAAAAATCATTTTTGTATTATCGGTAATTACTTTTAAAACATCATCGAGATTTTCTATTGCAGCTTCTCTTCCTTGTTCGGGTTTGCTGCCCGCACCTCTTCCTTCTGTTAGTGATGTTCCAAGTTGTATTCTTATTGGAACAGGACTTTTTATTAATGCTTGCGCATCAGTATTACATACAACAAAATCTACATCTTTGATACCTTGTTCAAACATGTAATTTACAGCATTTCCACCACCACCGCCAATACCTAAAACTTTTATTATTGACGATTTGTTTGTAGGTAAATCAAAGTTAATTAATTCATCTGTCATGATTTTGAATTTTAAGGTTAATTATTTATTTTTCTTCTTTATCTTGAAATTTATTATCGTCTTCTACAAAGAAATCTCCTATATTTTTAAGCCAATTTTTCATCGGAACTTCAGCATCATTTTCCTTTTGTGATTTCTTGGTTCTTTTTTTGCTTTTCTTTTTGGGTTTATTACCATCAATATTTTGGTATTTTTCTTCTTCATATCCCTGCAATATTAATCCTACGCTTGTAGCAAATATTGTTTTGTTAACTTCTTCTGCATATTCTCCTGTAATATATTTTTGAGGTAATCCAATTTTAATATCATGTCCAGTTTCAAATGCAAAAAGCTGAGTAAGATTGTGTAACAAAGCTCCACCACCTGTTAATACTATTCCTGCTCCAAGATTTTTTCCAAACCCCGATTCATCAATTTGAAATGATATTGCACCAATGATTTCTTTCATTCTGGCATTTATAACAAATGCAAGACTCTTTAGTGATATTTCTTTTGGTGGTCGTCCACTAATACCTGGTATTGTTACAACTTCATTATCTTTTGCCATTTCGGGTAATGCTGAACCATACTGTATTTTTAATTCTTCGGCAAATCTTTCTAATATTTTAAATCCTTCCATAATATCAGTTGTAATAACATTTCCACCAAAAGGTATTACAGATGTATGTCTAATTACTCCATCATAAAATACAGCAATATCAGTTGTACCACCACCTATATCTACTAAAGCAACTCCTGTAGATTTTTCGTCTTTGGTAAGAACTGCAAATGCAGAGGCCATTGGCTCAAGTATCAGGCTATTAACACTTAATCCCGCACGATTTATACATTTTTTAATGTTATTAATAGATGCAGTTTTACCAATTACAATATGGAAATTACCAACAAGTCTTTTGCCTGATATTCCTACAGGATGTTTTATTCCATTCTCATTATCAACTGAATACGCCTGTGGCAGTACATGTAATATCTCTTCACCGGCTTCAAGCGATATTTTATACATATCATTTTTCAAAATTTCAAGATCTTTCTGAGAAATTTCGGTTTCTTCATTTTCAATATATCGTTGTCCACTTGTTCGAGTACTTTTTATATGTTGACCAGCAATACCAACATATACATCTTCAATTTCGATTTTTGATTTTTCAACAGCTTCCTTAACAGCTTTTTCAATAGCGTTAACCGTATCTTCTATGTTTAATACCACGCCTCTTTTCACACCAAGAGATTGTGCTTTACCAATTCCGAGAATTTCAATTTTCCCGTCATCGTCTTTTTTCCCGATAATAGCAACTATTTTTGTTGTGCCAATATCAATTGCGGCAATAGTTTTGAATTTTGAATCCATAATTTTATTTTTTTAAACAAACAACCTGATTTTTATATTTAAGATTTATTGATTTATATTTATTCCATCCTTCTGCTCTAAATCCTTTTTGATACATTAACATTAAGTTTCTGAATTTTTCTTTATAATTATCTATTCCTCCAAATTCAATAATGTGATTACCAACTTTTGGTATTAGCTCAAAATTGTTATTGTCCAACACATATATCTGTTGAATTTGTGCTTTCCAAAATGGGTCTTTGTAAATAAAATTTGATAAAGTATAAAGGTCAAACAATAATGAACCCCTGCCTAATTCATCGTTCTCTGCAGCTACAGATACATTTGTTGTGTATCGCAAATTGTAAGGTTCATTAATATTTCCATTTGCTATTAATACATGTGCAGAATATTTTTTTGACAAACTCATTAAAGCGCCTTCGTTATCTACATAATAGCTACTATTGTTGTAGTTTATTATTCGCATTATTGGATTTCGCTGTTTGATATGGATATTTAATTTGCCATCAATTGTGGTGAATATTTCGGCATTCTTAACAGAGTGTTGTTCTTTTAAAATTAGTTCTTCCAAATCGGAAATTCTTATGCTGTCGAAAGGATAACCAAGTATTTTATTTTCATGTTGTTTAAACAAAGAAATAATATCTGCACTTTCAACAAATTGATTTTCCGTTTTATCAATAATTTTCACATCAATTTTTTTGCATGTTACTTCATTTTCCATATCGGAAACAAAGCCTAATACAAGAATCAGATACATTAATATAAGTACCCAAACTACTAATTCTATTATTTTTTTATAAAATTTCAATTTTATATTTCTTTATTAATAATTCTTTTATTTCTTCAACTTTTGTATCAATATCTCCTGCTCCCATAGTTAGTAGAACTTCAATTTCTTTGCTTTTAAGCACATCAAGCAATTCTGACAAATTACAGTTTTCTTTATTCGATAGATTTACTTTTTTAAATATCATATCAGAATTAACACCTTCTATGGGTAATTCGCGTGCTGGATAAATGTCAAGTAATATTAATTCATCTAACAATTCTAAGCTTTTTGCAAATTCATCGGCAAAATCTTTTGTTCTTGAATATAAATGTGGTTGAAAAATACCTGTAACTTTTTTGTCTTTATATATATGTTTTGTGGCCGTAATACATGCTTTTATTTCTTCTGGATGATGCGCATAATCATCAATATAAATTATTTTATCATTGATCTTATAATCAAAACGACGCTGAATACCTGTAAATTCTTTTAGTGATTTTTTTATATGGGTTTCATTTACGCCTAACTGATTGGCGACAGCAATTGCTATTACAGAATTTTCAACATTAAATAATCCCGATACTCCAAGCTTTACATCAAAAATAGTTTTATCGGGTGTTATAACATCAAAAGTATAAAGCTCGTTATGAATTCTTAAATTATCGGCATAGTAATCACCACCATCTTGCAAAGAGTATGTATATGTTTTAGTATTGTTAATATTTATATTTATATATATTCCTTTTTTAATAAATAATGTGCCTCCTTCTTTTATGTTTTCCGCAAATGATTCAAAAGAATTAATTAATGAATTTTTATTTTTATAAACATCAAGATGGTCTGCATCAATTGAAGTAATTACACCAAAATATGGATATAATTTCAGAAATGAACGATCAAACTCATCTGCTTCTGCAACTACATATTCACTATTTTCTGATGAAACAAAATTCCCGTCAAAATTTTTTGAAATTCCACCCAAAAATGCACTGCAATCAAGTTCTGAGTTCTTTAAAATTTGAGTAATCATGGTAGACACCGATGTTTTACCATGTGTACCTGCAACTGCAATTCCCTTGGAAGAGTTTACAATATTGCCCAATATTTCGGATCTTTTAAAAATATTATATTTATTATTAATAAAGTAATTTAGTTCATTAAGATTGTCCGGAATAGCAGGAGTATATATTATAAGTGTTTCATGTTTTTTATCGATTTGTTTAAAAACATCCGGAATTAGTTCAATATTATCTTCAAAATGAATATCAACACCTTCTTTCTTAAGTCTAGCAGTAAGAATTGTTGCTGTTTTATCATAGCCTGCAACATATATTCCCCGATTAATGAAATATCTTGCTAAGGCACTCATACCAATGCCTCCTACTCCAATAAAAAAGATATATTTATAATCGGTAATATTCATTATTCTTGATCTATATCTATAAGTTTAAAAATTTCTTCAACAATTATTTCTACTGAGTTTTTAATTCCCATTTTTGCTATACTTTCTTTATATACGTTTAATCTGAATTCATCATTTATTAAATCAACTGCACTGCTTACTAGAATATCTCTTGCCTCACTATCTTCAACCATCATTGAGGCATTATTTTTAATTAATGCCATAGCATTTTTTGTTTGATGGTCTTCAGCAACATTTGGAGAGGGGACTAAAATAGCAGACTTACACAATAAACTTAATTCGGATAATGTAATTGCTCCTGCACGTGAAATCACCACATCTGATATTGAATATGCAAGATCCATACGAGTAATAAATTCTGTAACTTTTATTCCTGCATCGTTAAATTTGTCAACTTGGGCTTTTCCCTGTGAATAATAATCTTTTCCTGTTTGCCAGATAAGTTGTATTTTGTTTTCAATAATTTTTTCAATATTTTTTCCAATACTTTCGTTAATAGTAAGTGCTCCCAAGCTACCACCAACAACAAGTAAAGTTTTCTTATTGCCCTGTAATTCAAAATATGTATATGCTTCATTCTTTTTTTCTTTTCCTTCAAGTAAACTTTGTCGTACAGGATTACCTGTAATAATTATTTTTTCTTTTGGAAAAAATCTATCCATGTCATCATAAGCAACACATATTTTATTTACTCTTTTACTCAATATTCTGTTTGTAATACCTGCATAAGAATTTTGTTCCTGAATAAGAGTTGGTATTTTCTTTTTTGAAGCAACTCTTAAAACAGGTCCACTTGCAAATCCTCCAAAACCAACAACAATATCAGGCTTAAAATTTTTAATTATTTTACGTGCTTGTCTTAAGCTTTTATATAATTTAAAGAAAAATGAAATATTTTGAAAAGAAAATTTTCTTTGAAAACCTCTTACGGGTAAACCAATTATTTTGTACCCTGCAGACGGTACTTTTTCCATTTCCATTTTACCTTCTGCACCAACAAAAAGTATTTCTATATTTTCATTATTTTTCTTTAATTCGTTTGCAACAGAAACTGCAGGAAATATATGACCTCCTGTACCTCCACCGCTTATAATTACTTTTATGTTTTTATTCTTCATTTTCTTCTACATTTTTAACTGTCCTGCTTACACTGAGTATAACCCCAAAAGCAACACTTGTGAAAATTATTGATGTTCCTCCCATACTAACAAAAGGGAGTGTTTGTCCGGTTACTGGGATTAAGTTAACAGCTACAGCCATATTGATAAATGCCTGAAACACTAACATAAATGTTAATCCGATGGCAAGAAATGCAGCAAATTGGCTGTTGCATTTTTGTACTATTACCCCTGCCCGAAACAAGAGAATAAGGAAAAGAAACGGCAATATAATAGTGCCAAACATTCCATATTCTTCTATAATAATTGCATAAATAAAATCAGAGTAAGGATGAGGGAGAAAATTCCTTTGCATACTATTACCGGGGCCTTTTCCAATAATACCTCCGTTGACTATTGCTATTTTTGCTTGCTCTACCTGGAAATTACCCTCTTCGCTACTGTTGCTAAAATTTTCTATTCGCTTTTTCCATGTTCCTATTCGTCCTTGACTATCTTCCGGAAGATTAATTGCAATTATAATAAATATTGAAATTGATACAAGCCCAATACCTATTAATCCAAGTAAATATTTGATATTAACTCTGCCAAGAAATAATAATATTAATGATGTAGAAAATAAAATGGCTGCAGTTGAAAAGTTCGCAGGCAGAATTAATCCGCAAATTATAAGTATCCAAATCATAATTGCTCTAAATCCCGTTTTAAAATCTTTTATATTTTCCTGATTTTGAGATAAAAATCGTGCTATAAACATTATTAAAATAAACTTTGCAAAGTCGGACGTTTGGAAGGTTAATCCCACTCCGGGCAAAGTAACCCATCTTGATGCTTCGTTTAAACTGGCCCCTTTAATTAATGTCCAGAGTAACATTGGTATTGCCAAATACAGGAATATTACAGACAGGCGAGAATAATATTTATATGGAATCCTGTGAATAATGAATATAACAATAAGTCCAAATATTAGTAATGAGCCATGTTTAAAAAGATAGTATGTTGTATCTCCACCCATTTTTTTGTATGCAAGAGTTCCTGTTGAACTGTAAACTGCAAGAATGGAAATTATAGATAGTAAAAATATTACTATCCAGACAACAGCATCCCCTTTAAAATATTTTGACAAGCGTTCTTTCATCAATCTTACAAATTATAATTCTCTAACTGAATTTTTAAACTGCCAACCTCTGTCTTCAAAATTTTTAAACAAATCAAAACTTGCACATGCAGGGGACAATAATATAGTATCTCCTTTTTTTGACAGATAATACGCAGTTTTAACAGCTTCTTCCATTGAAGTAGTATCAATAATTGTGTCGACAACTTTCTTAAATGCTTTGTGAATTTTTGCATTATCTACGCCAAGACAAATTATTGCTTTTACTTTGTTTTGAGCTAATGATTTTAACTGGCTGTAATCATTGCCCTTATCAATTCCACCAACAATCCAGACAATATCTGCCGCAGTACTTTCTAATGCATACCAGGTAGAATTTACATTGGTTGCTTTAGAGTCGTTGACAAATTGAATTCCGTGAACCTTAATAAAAGGCTCTAAACGATGTTCGACACTTTGAAAATCCATCAGACTTTCTCTGATTATGGGTTTTCTAATTTCTAAAATTGAAGCAGCAATACCCGCAGCCATTGAGTTATGAGTATTGTGTCTTCCCTGTAAAACTAATTCTTGTATTGACATAGTAATTTCAATAAAATTGGTTTCTATTATTAAGTTATTATTAGAACAATAAGCTCCGTTTTCAAGTTTATGATCTGATGAAAACGGAAATGTTTGCATTTGCATTTTTTTGTTTTTCAACTCCTTTATAAGAACAGGGTCATCAGCCCAGTAAATAAAAAAGTCTTTATTTGTCTGGTTTTGAATAATGCGAAATTTGGAATCTGTATATTTCTGAAAATCATAATCGTATCTGTCAAGATGGTCTGGTGTAATATTGAGCAATATTGCAATTTCTGCTTTAAAATCAGTCATGCCATCAAGTTGGAAACTGCTTAATTCAAGCACATAATATTCATAATCTTTTTCTGCAAGTTGTAAAGCAAAGCTATCGCCAATATTTCCTGCAAGTCCAACATTTAATCCTGCTTTTTTCAGTATGTGATATATTAAAAATGCTGTTGTTGTTTTTCCATTGCTTCCTGTTATGCAGATTTTTGTTGCATTTGTATATCTTCCGGCAAATTCAATTTCTGATATTATTTTTATGTTTTTCTTTATTATTGATTTAATAACAGGAATATTGTCAGGGATTCCGGGACTTTTAATTACTTCATCAGCGTTTAATATCTTATCAAAAGTGTGAGTTTCTTCTTCCCAGTCTATTTTATATTTATTTAATATCTGTTTATATTTGTCCTGTATAATAGAATTGTCTGATAAAAAGACTTCAAATCCTTTTTTTATCGCTAATACAGCAGAACCTACTCCGCTTTCTCCACCACCCAATATGACAATTCTCTTATTCAACTTATTATCTAACTTTAAGAGTTATTATTGTTAAAACAGCAAGCATAATAGCTACAATCCAAAATCTTGTTACAATTTTTGGTTCTACATACCCCTTTTTCTGATAATGATGATGCAAGGGAGCCATTTTAAATATTCGTTTTCCTTCACCATATTTACGTTTAGTATATTTGAAATATGTAACTTGTAAAACCACCGATAAATTTTCTACAAAAAATATCCCGCATAGAATAGGAATAAGGAGCTCTTTTCTTATCAGAATTGCAAAAACGGCTATAATGCCTCCTAATGCCAAACTTCCTGTATCGCCCATAAAAACCTGAGCAGGGTAAGAGTTGTACCACAAAAAACCGATCATTGCACCAATAAAAGCACTGGCAAATATTACCAATTCACCGGAATTCGGGATATACATTATATTAAGGTAGTTTGCAAAAATTGTGTTACCGGAAACATAAGCCAAAATACCTAACGTTGCGCCAATTACAGCTGACGAACCGGCAGCGAGACCATCTAAACCGTCTGTCATATTTGCTCCATTTGATACCGCTGTAACAATTAATATAACTGCAAGAACAAAAACTATCCAAACCCATTTACTACTGTTTTCACCTAAAAACAGCACTAATGATTCATAATCAAATTCATTATTTTTAAAAAATGGTATTGTAGTTTTTGTAGATTTAACATCCTGGGTAACATTTACTTCAACAACACAATCATCTTTTTCTATGAACTCAGTCTTTGAATTTCCCTGTTGATCAGTGATATTTTCGCGTATTTTAATATCATCGCTAAAATAAAAAACAAGACCTATAATTATACCGAGAACAATTTGACCTAAAATCTTAAATTTACCTGAAAGACCTTTTTTATTTTTTTTAAATACTTTTATATAATCATCAACAAAGCCAATAAGTCCAAGCCATATTGTTGTGATTATCATCAAGATTACATAAGAGTTTAAAATATCGCCTAATAATATTACAGGAATTAAAATTGATGTAAGTATAATTATTCCTCCCATTGTTGGAGTTCCTTTTTTTTGTAGCTGACCTTCTAATCCAAGATCTCTAATTGTTTCACCAATCTGCTTTTTTTGAAGAAATCCAATAAGTTTTTTACCAAAAAACAGAGATATTATTAGAGAAATAATTATTGCCATTGCCGACCTGAATGTGATATATTGAAACATTCCTGCTCCGGGAAAATTCAAGTCGTTTAAATAATCAAATAAATAGTAAAGCATAATTTAATTTTCATTAAAAAGTTTCATAATTTCTTCTTTATCATCAAAATGGTGTTTTACTCCATTTATTTCCTGATAGTTTTCATGCCCTTTACCTGCTAATAATATTATGTCGCCATAATTTGTTAGCATAAATGATGTTTTTATAGCTTCTTTTCTATCCGTAATTTTTAATATCTTTTTTAAGTTTTTGCTATCAATCCCCTTATACATTTCATCTATAATTGTTTCGGGGTTTTCGTTTCTGGGATTATCAGAAGTCAGTATTACTTTGCTACTCATTTCTGCTGCAATTTTTCCCATTTTCGGTCGTTTGGTTTTGTCTCTGTTACCACCCGCTCCAATTATTGTTATAATCTGTTTATTGTCAGTATTTAGTTCGCGTATAGTATTCAACACATTTAAAAGAGCATCGGGAGTATGTGCATAATCAATTATTGCAGTAATATTGTTTTTTGAACTAATGAACTCAAATCTTCCGGTTATTGGTTTTAATTCGCTCATTACCGTCAAAACCTCATCATTATTTTGCTTTAATAATATTGCTGTAGAATAAACTGCAAGAATGTTGTAAGCATTGAATTTTCCGATGAAGTTTAACCATATTTCCTTATCATCTATAACTGATAACATGCCATTAAAATGACTTTCAAGAATTTTACATTTAAAATCGGACATAGATTTTAAAGAATATGTGTATTTTGATGCTATTGTGTTTTGCATCATTATTTTGCCATTTTTATCGTCATTATTAGTCAAGGCAAAAGCATCGTCAGTAAGATTATCAAAAAACATTTTTTTCGCATTTATATATTCTTTAAAAGTTTTATGATAATCAAGATGATCGTGTGTTATATTTGTGAAAATTCCTCCTGTAAATTTCAATCCGGAAATCCTATGTTGATGAATTGAATGTGAACTTACTTCCATAAAGCAGTAATCACAACCACATTCAAGCATTTCATGCATTAGTTTATTTAATTGTATTGCATCGGGGGTTGTATGTGTAGCATCAATTTTTTCATTATCAATGTAATTTTCAATAGTTGACAGTAAACCTGTTTTATATCCTAATTTTTTGAAAGTCCTGTATAATAATGTTGCAATTGTTGTTTTTCCGTTTGTTCCGGTTACCCCAATAAGTTTTAATTTTTTTGTTGGGTTATCATAAAAATTTGAAGCAATAATACCGAGTGCAACAGCTGAATTATTAACTTGAATATAAGCAATATCATCAATTATATTTTCGGGTATTAATTCGCAAACAATTGCCACCGCACCTTTTTCAATAGCTGAATTAATATAATCATGACCATCTGCTACTGTTCCTTTAACTGCAATAAACAGGCTTGTATCATCAATATTTCTGGAATCAAAAGAAATCTTTCCTACCAATTTTCCAACAGAGCCTTTTATGCTAATAATATCTGCACCTGATAATATGTCTTTTAAATTTATCATCCTAATTCAATAATTATTAAATCACCGGTATTATATTCTTGGCCAGGCTCTAATGATTGATTTCTAACTGCTCCCTTCCCATAAACATCAACTTTTAATCCTATATTTTCAAGCAAGAAAATTGCATCTTTAATGCTCATTCCTTTAACATTTGGCACACAAGCATCGGCTATATTTTTATTATTAATTGTTAAAAGAGTATCATTATTTAAAATGCTTATCCATTGTGATTTTTCTGTGCTTTTATTAATTGAATTTATTTTTAAATTATTTAGAACTTCAAGTATATCAAACTTAAATCCGTCTTTACATTTGGGAATATCTATATAATTGTCTGTGTATATAATGTCGGGATGTATATCTAATGATGTAGCATATACTTTATCTGCAATTTCTTTGAATATGGGACCGGCAACTGAACTGCCATAATAAACATCTTTAGCCGGTGAATGGACAACCACAATACAAGAATATTTAGGATTATCTGCAGGAAAATATCCAACAAAAGAAGCCAGATAACTTTTCTTAATGCCATAGCCATGTTTTGTTTTTGCAATTTGTGCTGTACCGGTTTTTCCTGCAACTTTATAATTGTTATTTTTTAAATTTTTTGCAGTCCCTCTTTCAACAACACCTTCAAGCATTATTTTCACTTTCTTAATGGTTTCATACGAGCAAATAGAAGGATTAATGATTTCAGTTTCAAACACTTTAGTAGTATCTCCATGATGACACAAATATTTAACAAATAGTGGTCTTACCATTTTCCCGTCATTTGCCACGGCATTATAGAAAGTAAGTATTTGCAGAGGAGTTAGACTAACCTCATATCCTATTGACATTTGCGGAAGAGTAACCCCTGACCATAATGAATCTCCCGGATATTTTATTAAAGGTTTTCCTTCTCCTTTTATTTCAAGATTTAGTTTATCATTGAGGTTCATTCTGTAAAGCTTATCAACAAAATTTAATGGATTCTCGCTGTATGTTTTTACAATAATTTTTGAAACTCCAACATTAGATGAAATTTCAAAAGCTTCCTGAACCGTAATTTTTCCATGAGGTTTTGTATCCCTCATTGTAAGATCATAATATTTTATTATGCCATTTCCTGTTTCAACACTATCTTTTAAATTAATCCGTCCTTCATCAAGAGCAACCATTAAAGACGCCAGCTTGAAAGTAGAACCGGGTTCTGTACTTTCTCCAATTGCATAATTATACGTTTCATAATAATTGCCGTTCTCATTTCGTTTTAGATTTGCAATTGCTTTAATTTCTCCTGTTTTAACCTCCATTAATATAGCACAACCATGGTCTGCCTCATGCAGTTGCAGGTTTTTCATTAAGGCATTTTCTGCTACATCCTGATAATTTATATCAATAGCAGTAATCAGATTATCTCCGTGTACAGGCTCAACTTCATTGCCATCATTAATTTCTTTCCAGACATTCCCTGATATTTTTTGCATTAATTTCACACCCTGTATTCCTCTTAAATATTTATCGTAAGCTCCTTCTAACCCTACTATTGACATGGTTTCATCTTTACTTAAATAACCAAGTGTGCGAGATGCAAGATTTAAAAACGGTTTTATTCTTCTATTATCCTGTTCTACAATTAACCCTCCTTTAAATTGACCTAAGCGGAATAAGGGAAATGTTTTAAGTTCTTTTAACTTGAGATATGTTACACGTTTTTGAATTAAGTGATATCTGGATTTCTTTTTTCTCGCATTAACAAGTTCTTTTTTATACTGAGATTTTGTTTTGTCTTTAAATAAACGTGATAAAGAAAAAGATAAAGAATCAATATTGTTACTAAATGTTTCAGCATCCAGCGCATCACTGTTAAGATCCATTCTAATATCATAATACGGAACAGAGCATGCCAAAATTCGCCCATCAATTGAACAAATATCACCCCTATTTGGTTCAATGATTATATTCTTTAGTGCATAATTATTAGCTTTTTCTCTCCAAATATCTCCCTCAGCAACCTGTATATATATTGTGCGAGCTATAATAACAATGGCAAATAACAACATTATACCATATACAAGAAATACTCTTCTCAATATATCTTTGCGTATGTTTCTGTTACTTTTATCCATTGTTACTTTTCGAATTTTATAATTTTAGGTGGTTCTGTTGATTCAATTAAATCGAGTTCGTAATTTTCAATTAACTTTAAAACCACCGATTGTTTGCTTATTTGCATTAATTCTGATGCTACCGCAATTTGTTCTGATCTAAGTTCCTTTAACTCCGATTGCACTTTATTAGTTTTTCTTACAATTTTTTCCGCATTATATCTGTTACCTATATAAAACAGACCTAATACGCCGAGAAAGAATATGAAAGGAAGTTGTTTTACGGTTTTGTTGCTCGTAAGCATTGTTCCGTCAATAACATTTTTCACAGAACCAATACCTTTTGAAATATTTTCCTTCTTTACTTTTTGTTCTTTATGCTCTTTTTCTTTCTTTTCTTCCTCAAGAACATTTTCCACCATATTTTTTATATCCTCATTCATATATTCTTTCTGCAATTCTTAGTTTTGCACTTCTTGCTCTGTTATTTAATTTAAGTTCTTCCTCACTAGGAACTATTGCCTTATTGTACACAGGCTTAAAAGGGCGATAATAATTACCATAAATATCCTTTTCAATTTTCCCGTCAAATCTCCCTGTTTTTAGAAAATTTTTAACCGGCTTATCTTCAAGCGAATGATAGGAGATGATTACAAGCCTTGCATTATCATTCATAAATTCCGGAGTCTTTTCCAGCATTTCTTTTAATGCTCCTATTTCATCATTTACTTCAATCCTTATTGCCTGATATATTTTTGCTAAGAACTTGTTCTCCTTTGTTTTTGGAATAATATCCTGTATGGCTTTTTTTAGATCTTCGGTTTTTTGTATTCTTTTGTTTTTCCTGTATGCCAGGATTTTTTTTGTTATCTGATATGAGTTTCTTAATTCGCCATAATCAAAAAATATTTTTCGTAGCCGATTTTCCTCATAGTCATTAAGAATAACTTCAGCATTTAATTTTTGATTATTGTTCATTCTCATATCCAATGGACTATCAAATCTAAAAGAGAATCCTCTTTCTTCGGTATCGAAATGATGACTGGAAACACCAAGGTCTGCTAATATTCCATCAACTTTTTCAATTTTCAGGAATCTTAAAAAATTGTTGAAAAATCTGTAATTGCTTTTATAAAAAACAAAGTTCTTATCATTTATAAGATTTGCTTCTGCATCAATATCCTGATCAAAGGCAATCAATTTTCCATTCTTTAAATGCTCCAAAATGATTTTTGAATGTCCTCCTCCGCCAAAAGTTAAATCCAGATAAACGCCGTCGGGGTTAATGTTTAAGCCATTAATGCTCTCTTCTAACAGAACCGGCTCATGATAATTCATCATTCAGGACTTTCAGTGAAGTTATTACCTAAGAGTTTTTCTGCCAACGCTTCAAACTCTGTTTCATTAGCGCCAATTTGTTCGTAATTTTCATTACTCCAAATCTCAATTTTGCTGTTCTGACCTGCAAGAATTACATCTTTTTTAATGCTAACAAATTCGAGCAATCTCTTTGGCACAAGAATTCTACTGCTTGCATCAAGAGCAACCTCAACCATACCTTTTAAATACTCTCGCAAAAATCTGTTATGTTCTTTATTATATGGATTTAACTGGCTTCTAAGAGATTTCATTTTGCCTTCCCATTCAGTAATCGGGTAAAGCACAAGGCATTTTTCGTATATATCCTTTTTAACAACAAATTTATCTGGTGCCGATGTATCCATCTGCTTCTTAAATGCTATAGGCAGCAATATTCTGCTTTTAGCATCTACTTTACAAGGATAATCGCCAATAAATGTTGTCATTTTGAATTCTGTTTTAAAAACAATGTAAAATAAGCAAAAAAATCCCACATAATCCCACTTACAAACACTTTCTCCCACTTTTGTTAATAACTTTTGCCAATGTTAATAACTCTCCCTGCCGTTATTCTCTGTAAATAAGCACTGTATGCGAATTGGAGTTGGTGTGGCGAATAAGTGTTTGTTAATTATTTATGTGAGAATAATTTGACTAAACAAATTAGCAGTTTTAATCCATAGATAATCAACGGATAAAATTGTTGTAGCCTTTAAATGTTAATTTATGAAATCAATACTTATTGAATTGGTGTTACTTAATATTGTTCAGGATCTATTGCTTTAGCTGTCCAATTAAGAAAAAAGTATTTAACTTTCTTTATATCATAGCTTTTATCTTTTTCAAGAAGTCCGCTATTTTGAGTATGAATGCGTTTACCAGTACTGTCAAGAATAACAAAAACAGGGAATCCAAAACGTTGTGGATATTCAAATTTTTCAAAAATTTCAGTATTTTGCTTTTCTCTGCTATAGTTTATTTTTAAAACAATATAATTTGCGTTTATTATTGAATCCAAGTCATGGTTTTCTTTTACAAATTTATGGAATTTGATACACCACGAACACCAGTTTCCTCCAAGTTGAATAAAAACATGTTTATTGTATTTTTGGGCTTGTTCAATAGCTTTAATAAGTTCTGTTTCTGCGTCAGCATCGGGATTATAAATTTTAATTGAATTTTCCTGTGCAAAGCATTGAAGTGACACTAGAAAAATGATAATTGATATAGTTATTTTCATATAATTACAATTTCTATAAAATGTAAAGATAAATTGAATATTGTAAAAAAATAAATTTGCAAGAAATTAAATAATGGAACAATGGAATGTAAAAAAGATAAAAATTTGAATAATTGTAATTGCACTTATCCTTGCAGTAAAAAAGGAATTTGTTGTGACTGCATTACTTATCATAGAAATTTAGGACAATTGCCGGCTTGTTATTTTCCAAATGATATTGAAAAAGGCTACGACCGTTCTATAGAAAATTTCATAAAAGTTTTTCAAGAAAGAGGCAGTTGGTGTAATTGATAATTCATGTTTGTTTTATTTTATTTTGTTTCTCTTCCTATTTTATCAATAAATCAAGTTTTAAAACAACATAAGATTAACTTTAGCGTTAAGTTTAAAATTTTCTTAACTATTTTTGAGCCGAACAAATTTGTGTAGTGTATATAAGATTTAAAATATTATTACTTCTTCTATTTATTGGGTTATGTGCATATTCCCAGGATTTTACTTTTATTCAGGGTAAAATTACAGATGAAAATAATCTTCCAATTGCAAATGTAAATGTTTTTACTTCTGATACTGCTTATGGTTCAACGTCGAATAATGCAGGCAATTTTAAATTTAAGATACCTTCTAATAAAGAAGTTAAGATAATTTTTTCTCATTTAGAGTATTTTCAGATAGTTAAAAAAGTTAAAGGGAAACCAAATGAAACAATAGAGTTGAATACTAAACTCGAAATTATGTTTTATAATTTAAATGAGGTATGGATAGAAGATCAAAAAGACAGAATTAATAATTTAATAAGGATAGATCCTAAAACAGTAGAAATAATACCAAGTGTTTCAGGTGGTATTGAGGCAGTTATAAAAACTATTGGTTTAGGTGTAGTTTCAAGAACAGAATTAAGTTCTCAATATTCAGTGCGTGGAGGCAATTTTGATGAAAACCTTGTTTACGTTAATGATATTGAAGTTTATCGTCCGTTTTTAACCAGGTCGGGTCAACAGGAAGGTTTGAGTTTTATTAATGCCGATATGGTTTCTTCGGTATTATTTTCATCAGGTGGATTTAATGCAAAATACGGTGATAAGATGTCATCTGTTTTGGATATTAAATATAAAAAACCTCATAAAAGAGGTGGTACTATTGCGGCAAGTTTATTGGGTGGCTCTGCACATTTTGAGGGCTGCTCTAAAGATTATCGTTTTACTCATATTTCAGGCTTAAGGTATAAAACCAATCAGTATGTATTGGGCAGTTTAGACACCAAAGGAGAGTATCGCCCTTCGTTTATCGATTTCCAAACATATTTAACTTATGATATTTCAGATATTTGGGAAATAAGTTTTTTGGGAAATTATGCAAAAAATAAATATCACTTTGTACCGGAAAACAGAGAAACTACATTTGGAGGTATTCAGGAAGCACTGGGATTAATGATATATTTCGATGGACAAGAACTTACAGAATTCAACACATATTTTGGAGCTTTTGCAACAGAATATCATCCCAATAAAAAATTAAATCTAAAATTTATTACTTCAGGATTTAGAACTATTGAAGCAGAAACATTTGATATTCAGGGACAATATTATTTAAATGAACTTGATAAACAAATGGGTTCAGATAATCTAGGTGACAGTCTTATGAATATTGGAATAGGAACTTTTCTTGAACATGCAAGAAATTATTTGGATGCCACAGTAATTAATGCCTATCACAAAGGACATTACGAGAATAAAAGAAACGATATTTTTTGGGGAATAAAGTTACAACACGAAATAATTAATGATGCAATTAACGAGTGGACAATGAGAGATTCTGCCGGACATTCATTGCCTTTTCCTGATACTTCCGGATATTATCCCGGTGCAGTTAATCTTTCAGAAACTATTATTTCAAATCATAATATAGAATCGAATCGTGTAACCTCATACATTCAAAATACGTTATCTTTCGATATTGACAGTGCTATATTGAGTATTACGGGAGGTTTACGAGCACATTACTGGGATTTTAATAAACAGCTTTTAATTAGCCCAAGAGTATCTTTTGCTTTAAAGCCAAACTGGGATACCGATATTTTGTTTAAATTTTCTGCAGGATATTATTACCAGCCCCCGTTTTATAAAGAATTGCGCGATTTGGAAGGCAATATTCATAATGATGTTAAAGCACAGCAATCAATTCATCTTGTTTTGGGAAGCGATTATAATTTCAAGATATGGAAAAGACCATTTAAATTTATAACAGAGGTATATTATAAGGACCTTAACAACTTAATTCCATATCAAATAGATAATGTTAGAATAAGATACTACGGTTCAAATAATGCAAACGGATATGCCATGGGTATTGATATGAAACTAAATGGAGAGTTTGTTCCCGGAGTTGATTCCTGGGCGAGTTTATCGGTAATGCAAACCCGCGAAGATATTACTGATGATTTTTATTACGATTATTTTAATGCCAATGGCGAACAAATATATCCCGATTATGATAACGATTCCATTGCATCAACTATTCGCGTTGAACCGGGGTTTATTCCTCGTCCATCAGACCAAATGGTAAATTTTGGTTTATTTTTTCAAGATTACTTACCAAGAAATCCTTCATATAAAATGCAACTTAGTTTGTTATTTGGTTCGCGCTTGCCCTTTGGTCCTCCAAATTCTGAAAGATACCTGCACACTTTAAAAATGCCACCTTACCGAAGAGTTGATATTGGTTTTGGAAAAGTATTAAAAAGCGAAGGAAAAGAATTAAAACCAGGCAATCCGTTTAAACATTTTAAAAGTGTTTGGCTAACACTTGAAATATTTAATTTGCTTGGCATTAAAAATACTGTTTCTTACCTCTGGATAAATGACATATACAATAGACAATGGGCTGTACCTAATTATTTATCGAATCGCAAAATTAATTTAAAACTTATTGCCAAGTTTTAAAAATCGCTTTATTTATTTATTTTGCAAAAATACTTGACTTACATTATTTTATTTAGTATATTTATCGTTTACAAATATTTTATTTTTTAACTCTCAAAAATATATTTAAAATGAAAACAATTATCTTATTAACTATTTCAATATGTGTGTGTTTACACATATATGGACAAGAAACAACTGAGGATTATAAAAAAGACATTGAAGGTCTTCAGCTAAAAATTTCTACATTACAAAATTCCAATGCATTATTAAAAGGGAAAATGAGTGAATTTGATGCTTTTACATCTAATCAAAACAATTTAATGGATAGCATCTTATCATCTTTACAATTATCTGATGAAAAAGTTAATGAAAATGTAACTTCCTTAAGTTCAACAAAAGAAGACATTCAATCATTAGACACAAGATCAACAGATATTTCAACAACAACAGATGAGATAAAACTTTATTTAATTTATTCACTTGCAGGGATATTGGTTTTGATTATTATTGTTTTTGTGTATTTCATAATTAAAAATAAAAAAAATCTCAAAAAATTAAGCAAAGAGATAGCACATACAGGCGATAAAGTAGATACCAGTATTGAGAATATTAACGAAACACTTAATAACAAAACCAACAAATTAGAAAAATCAATTGAAACCCAAATAAATGCTATCAGCGAAAATATAAAAAAGACAAATCTAGGTTTTGAAGAAAAGATAAAAGAAACAAATAATACGATAGATAAAAAGACAAGTAATCTTGTTGAACAAATTAATGAAAAACATTCTCAAACAAATGATTTGATCAATAATAAAATAACCGAAACCAAAACAATATTTGAAAAGGAAATTGATAAAATATTGAAAGAATCTAATACTAAAATTGATGAAATAAACAAGACTTTTGAAGTGCAAATGAGTAAAGCAAAATCATTAGCTGATAAAGAATATTCTAAACTACTAAAAGATAGCAGTAAATTATTAGAGCAAAAAGTTGCAGATAATAAGAAAGATCTTGACAATAAAATAAATGATATTAATGTAAAATTAGATAAGCATAAACATTAGTGTTAGACTAAAAAAGAATATTAAAAAATTTCATTAAGTTTGCAAAACAAAATCAATATATTTATTATCATTTAAAATTATAATTATGAGAAAATTAAAAAATTTATTATTACCTGTATTAATTATGCTAATATTAGCATCTTGTGGTGGATTTAGTGGAAAATCGTATTATGTTAATTACACAGACAATGATGGGAATAAAGTATCATTAGGTGATGAAAATGTTACTTACACCTTTACCAATGGAATTTATATAAATAGTTTTAGTGGTACACCATCACAAGTTGTACAATTTCAGTTTGACGGTGAATATACTCCTGAAGAAATGGTTGGAAAAACTATAGATGTAATGATTTGGGAAACAGAAAAATCCATTATTTGGAGTGCTGAAGATTTTGATGCCGAAAAAACATTCAAATGTACAGTTGAAAGTTTTGAGTTTTATAAAAAAGGCATGTTTGATGACAAAACATATAAGTTAGTTGGAAACTTTGATCAGGATGGTTTTAAAGAAGGAAAACTTTGCCTGCAAGTGAATATTTAATAATTTTCAAAAAAAGAAGCTGTTTCAGCATTGTGAAACAGCTTCTTATAATATTATCTCCTTGAGTCATGCCGAGCGTTTACCCTGAGCGGAGTCGAAGGGTGGTTGAAACGTATCTCCAAAATCTTTTAATTTTTCAATTTGCCTCAATCTTGATGTGACTGAATTATTTAATCAAATATTTATAATCGAAATAATTGAATTTAGGTTATTCCTAAAAACAAAGGGGGCTTTTTCTGTTCGAAAAAACCCCCTTCCACTAAAACAATTTGCATCGCCTTAGCGACAAACTTTAGATGTCTTTGAATTTGCCATCCGGTTGCGATCTTGCGACCCTTCCCCCGATTTTCATTCAACTTGCCGATAACTTGTATGCACTCCGAGAGATATTATCTATCGAATGTGCTTCTTAACATTCCCCACAAGTGAGTTGTGTTAATTGGCTTGCATATTCATCAACCCTATTAATTTCCACAAATCAAAATTGCTCATTTTGCAAACTCGGAACCTGCCGAAACATTTTCCTTGTCTGTTCAGTTTGCAATTGCTATAAAATAATATGAACCGCTTTGTAATTAGTTCTGCTCCGAAGAACAAGATCTACACTTTTTTCGCCCTAAAGACTGTACTTTCGCTTTTGCCGAAGCATTAGCTATGTATTGAAAACTCCTTTTAGTGCCGAAGCACAGATTAGCGTTTTCCGTCAATAGAGTTAGACTCTATTCTACAACTTTTCAATTTGTTTTCATTAAAAAAAAGAACCTGATTAGTTTTTAGCAAATTAATGCTAATCTTTTTCAAACTCCTGCTAATTGAACTTCAAAAAACTTCAGCAGTTTGATGGAACAAATATAATACAGAAAGGCTTGTCAGACAAATATTTTGATGTTTAGAAACCAACATATTGTACACATAAGTAATTAACAAAATGTTAATATTTTAAGCTTGACAAAAATCCCTTATTAAACCAATGCTTTATAAAAACCCAACAACTAAAATATGCTCTTTTTAAATGTTTATCAACAAATCTTATATTTAAATATTTTATAGATATTAACAAGTATTATAAAAATAAAGCCTGAAATAGAACTCTATATTTATTAATTTTAATAGAAAAAGATGATTTTTTTGAATATAAACTAAAAAAACAAAGGATGAAAACGAATTCTATACTTATTAATCTCAATAGTTGGAAATGGGACTTTAACAGAATTAAATATCTGAAAACAAGTGCCAAGTATTTTAGAATTCGTTTTAATTTTTCTTAAGTCAATATCTAAACTAAAATAATACTGTCTGTATCTCTCTAATGGAATTACAAAATCACAACACCCTAAATTACTATTATCCATTCCTCCAAGCATATTTTCTGCTCCATATCCAAAAGCAATATTTAGCCAATTCGGAAAACCATCAATTTTCAAAAATGAATTAATATTTCCTGACAACCAATATGTTTGACCATTATAATCTTTAAAAATATTTTCAATCAAATTCACACCGAGTGCATCCGGTCTACAACTATATATAGTAGATCTAGTAAAAGAAAATTTAGGAATTATTCTCTGCTCACTCCATAACTTTTCCTGTCCTGCATATAAAATAATTCCACCTGTATTTGCAATCATATCGCTCCACGATGCTCCCCACTTTTCAGAAAAGCCGTCAAAAATCTCAATAGTAGAAATAAAAATAAAACTCAACCCTCCACCATACAACACTGATTTGTTTTTTTCAATTCCACTCCATTCAAATCCCGAGCTTAGTATATTATTTAGATAATAAGAAGTATAAAAATGCCCCACCTTATCTATTTGCAACCATTCTTTGTTATCGTTAAAAAAATGAAACGAAGAATGGTCATAATCTTTATACCACAAAATGTTTAAACCAACAATTGTTGAAGAATATGCGATAGTTTCGCTTGATAAAAGCAAAATCAGTCGTTTATTATTAACTGAATTTGTAGTATCTGTTTGTGATTTCACAGTAAATAAAAACAAAAAGAAAATACAAAATAATATGTTTTTCAACAAGTTCATTAAATAATAAAAAAGCGTATTTGTTTATTTATAAAGATTTACGCAAAGTAAATAATATTAGTTATATAATTGTAAAGTTTAAAGTTTAAAATTCACACAAATTTTAATACATTTGGAGGAAATTATTAAACATTTAATTATTAATTTTTTAAATATATCTAAAAATGTACGAAAACTTACAAAAACATCTTCAAAAAGAAATAACAGACATTAAAGAAGCCGGACTATTTAAAGGTGAAAGAATAATAACTACTCCTCAGGGTGCAGACATTAAAGTTAGTACCGGAGAAGATGTATTAAACTTCTGCGCAAATAATTACTTAGGATTATCTAACAATCCAGAACTTGTAAAAGCAGCACATGAAGGACTTGATTCTCATGGTTACGGAATGTCGTCTGTTAGATTCATTTGCGGAACACAAGATCTTCATAAAAAATTAGAAGCAAAAGTTGCTGAATTTTTTGGAACCGAAGACACTATTCTTTATGCTGCATGTTTCGATGCAAACGGAGGTGTTTTCGAACCATTATTTAACGAAAATGATGCAATTATCTCAGATTCATTAAATCATGCTTCAATTATTGACGGAGTTCGTCTTTGTAAAGCACAAAGATATCGCTACGAAAATGCAAACATTGAAGATTTAGAAATTCAACTTAAAAAAGCTCAAGCACAGCGTTATAGGATTATTGTAACAGATGGTGTATTTTCAATGGACGGAAATGTAGCTCCTATAGATAAAATTGTTGAACTAGCTCAAAAATATGATGCAATTGTTATGGTTGACGAATGCCATTCAGCTGGTGTAGTTGGAAAAACAGGTAGAGGAGTTACAGAATTATTTGATGTTAGAGGAAAAGTTGAAATTATTACAGGAACATTGGGTAAAGCATTTGGTGGAGCTATTGGTGGTTTTACAACTGGTAAAAAAGAAATTATTGAAATTTTACGTCAACGTTCACGCCCATATTTATTTTCGAACTCTATTCCTCCTTTAGTAGCTAATGCAGGAATTAGAATGTTTGAAATGATGGCTGAAACTTCTGCATTACAAGAAAAGCTTCATTCAAATACTGATTACTTTATGAAAAAAATGTCGGCAATAGGATTTGACCTTAAACCTACAAAATCTGCTATCTGTGCAGTTATGTTATATGATGCTAAACTTTCGCAGGATTTTGCTGCAGAATTATTAAAAGAAGGTATCTACGTTATTGGATTCTATTATCCTGTTGTTGCAAAAGGACAAGCAAGAATCAGAGTTCAATTATCAGCTGCTCATGAAACTGAGCATCTTGATAAAGCTGTTGCAGCATTTACTAAAGTTGGCAAAAAATTAGGAGTTATTTAAATAACAAGATATCATAAATTTAATTTTATCAAATTATGAGAATAAATAGAATTGCTCAGAAAAATAAAGAAGAGGAAAAACAAGTTTCTGTTGATTTAGGATTATTAGATCCTATAATTAATAAATACAAAACTAAAAAAGGAAATATGATCCCTATTTTACAAGGTGCTCAAACTACTTTTGGGTATATTCCTTACGAAGCATTTATTAAGATATCGGATGAAACAGGACTTAAGCTTAGTGATATGTATGGTGTTGCTACTTTTTATGCTCAATTCAGGTTAAATCCTGTTGGCAAGCACATCATTAAAGTTTGTCATGGTACTGCATGTCATGTTCAGAATGCAACTGCAATTACAGAAGCATTGAGAGAAGCTTTGAACGTTGAAGATGGTGGTACAACAGATGATAATTTATTTACTTTAGAATCTGTTGCATGTCTGGGATGTTGTTCTCTAGCTCCTGTTATGATGATTGGTGATGATACATTCAGCAAACTTAAAAAAGCCGATGCGGTAAAGGTTATTAAAGAAATTAGAATTAGTGAAAGTAATTAGAAATAGTACATTATAGTTATTTCAAAAAGAAAATATATTATGGGTAAAACTCAAGTAATAGTTGGATTAGGTAGTTGTGGAATAGCAGCTGGAGCCAACAAAGTTTATAAAAAGATAGAAGCTCTTAAAAAAGCTGAGAATCTTGATTTTGAATTGAAAAAAACCAGTTGTGTGGGTATGTGCTTTAAAGAACCATTGGTTGAAATTATTGATGAGAATGGTTCATATTTATATGGTGAGATTGATGAAAAAAGAGCTGTTGAAATTCTTGAGGAACATATTACAAATACGAATCCTGTTAAGGATTTCATAGTTAAGTCAGATCAGTTTGAAACAATTCACAAACCATATTTTGAAGGGCAAAATAAAATCGCTCTTAGACATTGTGGTTACATTGATCCTGATAATATTGAAGAATATGAAGCTCATGATGGCTATAAAGCAATTAAACAAATTGCCGATAATAAAACAAGTCAGGAGCAGGTTATCCAAACAATTTTGGATTCAGGTCTCAGAGGCCGTGGTGGTGGTGGATTCCCTACTGGATTGAAATGGAAATTTGCAAATAATAATAAAGCTGACGAAAAGTACATTATTTGTAATGCCGACGAAGGTGATCCAGGTGCATTTATGGACAGGTCATTATTAGAGGGTGATCCACATGCAATTCTTGAGGGGATGATTATCGGAGCTTATGCTATTGGTGCAACTAGCGGAGTTATTTATTGTAGAGCAGAATACCCATTGGCTATTAAACGTATGAATACAGCTATAGCTCAGGCAAAAGAAAAAGGATATATCGGAAACGATATTTGTGGAATAAAAGGATTTAATCTTGATATATATGTAAAAGAAGGTGCAGGTGCATTTGTTTGTGGTGAAGAAACGGCATTAATAGCATCTATAGAAGGTGAAAGAGGAATGCCAAGAAAAAGACCTCCTTTCCCTGCAGAAAAAGGATTATGGCAAAAACCTTCAAACATTAATAATGTTGAAACACTTGCAAACATTCCTTATATAATATTTCATGGTGCTGATTCGTATAATAAATATGGCACTGAAAAAAGTAAAGGGACTAAAGTTTTTGCATTAACAGGGAAAATTAAAAATGGTGGTCTTGTTGAAGTTCCTATGGGAACAACTATTAGAGATATTATTTACAATCTTGGTGGTGGAATACAGGACGACAAAGAATTTAAAGCTGTTCAGCTTGGTGGACCATCTGGAGGATGTATCCCAAAACATTTAATTGATACAGAAGTTGATTACGAAAAAATAAATGCAACTGGGGCTATTATGGGTTCTGGTGGTATGGTTGTAATGGACGAAACAACTTGTATGGTTGATATAGCCAGATTTTTTCTTGATTTTACTCAAAAAGAATCTTGTGGTAAATGCACATTCTGCAGAATAGGAACAAAGAGAATGCTTGAAATTCTAACAAGAATTACTGAAGGCGAAGGAAAAGAAGGTGATATTGAAAAACTAGAAGAGCTGGCATATCAGATTAAAGATAGTTCGCTTTGTGGATTAGGACAAACTGCTCCTAACCCTGTTTTAACTACAATAAAATATTTTAGACATGAGTACGAAGCTCATATTCGAGATAAAAAATGTCCAGCATTAAGTTGCAAAAAATTGCTTACTTATGAAATAGATCCTGATAAATGTACAGGATGTACAGTATGTGCTATTAAATGTCCTGTTAAAGCTATTGACGGTGTAAGAAAAGAAGCTCATTTTATCAGACAAGATGATTGTATAAAATGTGGTGATTGTTACAGTAGATGTAAATTTGATGCAATTAAACTTTCGTAAGATTTCAGATTAAAGTAAAAAACAAAGACTATGAGTGAAAAAATAAATATAACATTAAACGGAAAAAACGTTACTGGCGAAAAAGGTGAATATATTTTAAATGTCGCCAAAAGAAATGGTATTGAAATCCCTACTTTATGTAATGATCCAAGACTAGAACCTTATTCTTCTTGTTTTGTATGTGTAGTTGAAGTTGAAGGAATGAGAGGTCTTCAGCCTTCTTGTTCTACAAGAATTACCGAAGGAATGAACGTTCAAACTCACAACGACAAAATTTCTACATCGAGAAAAATGGCTCTTGATTTATTATTAAGTAATCACTATGCAGATTGTGTAGCTCCCTGTAAAGAAGCTTGTCCTGCCGGAGTTGATGTTCAAGGATATATTTCACTTATTGAAAAAGGTTTATACAATGAAGCTATTGCTTTAATTAAAGAAGTAAATCCACTTCCGTCTATTTGTGGTCGTGTTTGTGTACGACCTTGTGAAGCAGCATGCAGAAGAAATCTTCTTGATGAAAATGCAGGAGTTGGTATTGATTATATGAAAAGATTTGCAGCCGATGCTGATCTTGCTTCAGAATATCATTTTGTTCCCAAAGTAAAACCATCAACTGGTAAAAAAATTGCGATTATTGGTGCTGGTCCTGGTGGATTGTCTGCCGCGTATTTCTTACAACGTGAAGGACATCAGTGTGATATTTACGAAGCTACACCTCATGGTGGTGGCTGGTTGAGATATGGTATTCCTGAATATCGTTTACCAAACGATATTATAGATAAAGAAATATCTACAATTACAGAATTGGGTGCAAATATTTATTTTAATCAAAAACTTGGAGATAATCTTTCTTACGAAGAACTTGAAAAGAAATATGATGCAACTATTCTTACCATTGGTTCTCAAAGAGGAACATTACTAGGTTGCGATGGCGAAGATGCTGATGGTGTATTTTCCGGAATAGATTTCCTTAGAAATATGGAAATGACTGGTCAAAGATATGATTTCACTGGAAAGAAGGTAATAATTGTTGGTGGTGGTAATACTGCTATGGATTGCTGTCGTACTTCATTGCGTTGCAAAAGTACGGACGTAAAAGTAGTTTACAGAAGAACTGAAAAAGAAATGCCTGCAAATCCAATTGAGATTCACGAATCAAAACTTGAAGGAGTTGAATATCTTTTATTGCATAATCCGGTTCTAGTTAATAAAGATGAAAACGGAAAATTAAAATCTGTTACTCTTATAAAAATGAAATTGGGTGAACCAGATGCTTCTGGTAGAAGAAGACCTGTTCCAATCGAAGGTTCTGAATTTGATATTAAGGTTGATTATATATTGGCGGCTATTGGACAAAAAACAGAAATTAATTTTCTTGAGGATGTTAATAAATATGCAAAAAATGGCAAATTAGCACCTAATAAATGGGGTAATCTTGACTGTAATTCAAAAACATTGCAAACAGGAATACCTAATGTATTTGGTGCAGGTGATGGTGTAACCGGTCCTGCAACAATAATTGAAGCAATTGCTCAAGCCAAAATTGCAGCACATAGTTGTAACCAATTTCTATCTGGAGAAGAATTAATACCTGAGAAAAAAGAATTTATAAGCAAAAAAGACAATTTTAAAGAACAGACTCACGACGAGTATGTAGTGCGTTATCAGAAACAAATGCGAGAAGAAATGCCAACAATGGATCCTAAAGACAGGGTTAATTTTAAAGAAGTTGAGCTTGGATATGCTGACGAAAGTATAGCTCAGGGCGAAGCTCAACGTTGTCTGGAATGCGGATGTACTGAGTATTTCACTTGCGATTTGAAGAGATATTCTACCGAATATAATGTAGAGCAGAAAAAATTTGAAGGCGACTTCTGCGAACACAGTGTTGATTTCTCTCATCCATTTGTTGAGATAGATTGCAATAAATGTATTCTTTGTTCTCGTTGTGTAAGAATCTGTAGTGAAGTAGTTGGGGCAAATGCTCTAGGATTAGTTGAAAGAGGCTTTAATACTTATGTAGCTCCTGCAATGAAAAATTCATTAATTGACACAAATTGTGAATCTTGTGGGCTATGTATTTCAGCATGTCCTACAGGAGCAATTACAGAAAATGTAGATTTCAAACCAGGTCCTGTTGAATTGGATACTATTGAAACAATAGACCCATACAACTCTGAAGGTTTTGAAATAGAACTTAAGCATCGTGGTGGTTTCTTTATGAAAGCATTAGGTGTAAAAGGAAATGTAAACAAAAGCGGTAATATTAGCCGGAAAGCTAAATTTGGATATAATTACCTTAACGATAATTCGAGAATTACAAAACCAATGTTGAAGAAAAACGGAAAATTCGAAGAAATTTCGTTTAAAGAAGCATATGATATTATCGAAGAGAAAATAAAGAAAGTAAATCCAGATGATAATATGTTTTTTGCTGGTGCAAGACTAAGCAACGAAGAAATGTATCTTGCTCAGAAATTTGCCAGAGCTGGTGTAAAAACTAATAACATAAATAGTTTTCATTACTTAGATAGAGGTTTTGGATATTCAAAAAACAGTGAAAAGAATGTTCCTTTTGAGCAAATTAAAGATGCAAGCAAGATTTTTGTAATGGGTGCTGATTTGACAATAAACAATTCACTTGTCAATTTTATGGTGTTTAATGCTAAGCATCTAAATCAAATTGAGCTTGATTATATATCTACAGAATCTGATAGTAAAATGAATAATAAGGTTTCTAAATCAGTAAAAATAAATTCATATTACCATTTTATTAAAGCTGCAAACCATTATCTGCTTTCTAATGGAAAAGAGAATCCAATGTTTATTAAGGACAATTGCAAAGACTTTGAAGAATATAAGAAAAACTTGCTATCAGAAGATTATAATGAACTGCTTAAGCAATCTTGCAATTGTAAAGATCCAGGTACTTGTGTAGAAGATTTTGCCGATAATTATAATTTAGAGATTAATGCAATACTTATTTATTCTGAAAAAGAAATTTCATCTAATGCATCTTACGAATTGCATAATCTTGCAATGATTACCGGAAAAAAAGGTAAAACAGCCAGCGGATTAATCTCATTAAAGGAGAAAAACAATTCTCAGGGAATATTTGATATGGGTATTAGACCTATTAGTGGAATTGGATTGCAAGAATTGACAGATGATTATTTAAGCAAAGTAAAAACTACTTGGGGTATTAATGATTTACCAAAAGAGGCATCTTGTCAGTGCGATGAAATTAAGCAAAGCAAACATAAAAATATGTTTATTTTTGGCGAAGACCCAATTGGCTGTGCTAATGATAAAGCTAAAGTTGAATCTTGGTTTAAAAATACAGAATTTGTTGTAGTTAGTGATATGTTTATGACAGATACTTGCAAGAAAGCAGATTTAATACTTCCTGCATCTAATCATCTGGAATCTGATGGTAGTTTTACAAATACTCAGAAAGTATTGGGCGAATTTAGCCAACAAATGAAAGCTAAAGTTGAACGTACAAACTTTGAGCAATTAGTAGATTTACTTTCACGATTTGGAATAAACGGAAACCCAAGTGTGAAAGAAGTTCAGCAAGAAATTTTCTCATTATTGCCAACTGAGGCAGAAGAAAAACTTAGTTTTGAATATACAAATGAAGATAATAATAATCGACACTTTAATCATGGTTGTGATATTATAAATAAGAAATTTGCTGAGTATTTTCAGAATTCATTCAAAAATTAAAAAATGTAATTTCAAAAAACAAAAAATATGAAAGACTTTAATTCAATAGAAGACATTTTAAATTTTGCAATAGACCTTGAACAAGGCGCTGTAGATTTTTACAACAATTTGGCAGAAAATTCCAAAAATGCAGAAATGAAAGAAGTTTTTTCACAGTTTGCAAGAGAAGAGATGGGACACAAAGCCAGACTTACAAAAATTAAAGAAGAGGGAATATTTGATGTAGCATCAGAAATAGTTGCAGATTTACATATTTCCGATTACGTTATTTCTGTTGAGGTTACTCCGAATATGAGTTATCAGGATGCTTTAGTTTTGGCAATGGAAAGAGAAAAAAATGCATATAAATTATATACAAAACTCTCTGCAAAAGCCCCAAACGAAGATCTGAAAAAAATCTTCTCTAATCTTGCACAAGACGAAGCAAAACACAAACTAAGATTTGAACTTGAGTACGATGAGTTTGTACTTAGAGAGAATTAAAAGGGAAAAAGCGTAGTTATCTGACTTAACATGCCCTTGAAAAAGGGCATCCAGCTTTTATTATACTAGATTCCTGATCTTCGTCAGGAATGTTATTCATACCTGCGAAAGCAGGTATCCAGTTTTAATAGTTTTTACTCCAAAACAACTTTCCCAACTGCAACACCTTTGTCGGTTGTTACTTTTATAATGTAGATGCCTTTATTTTGATTGCTTAAATCAAACTCATACTTTTGATTTTTGTCTTCATGCCTATCGGCAGATAAATTTGTCTTTTGACTTAAAACTACTTCTCCTTGTATATTTATTACATCTACGCTTTGTGCATCCTCTGTTTCAATTGAAATTTTTCCTGTAGTGGGGTTGGGGTAAAAGTAAACATTTTCCAATTTATTGTTTATATCCTTAAACCCTGCAGTACCATTAGCATACAATGAACAAAAACAACTACTGCACATTGGGTTGTTAATATAGATAACTGTATCGTTTTCTTTTACACATGCAAGATAATATTCAAATCCACAAGTACAAATATCTGCAATTGGAGCAAAAAGTCCTTCGCCATCAATTGCACCAATTCCTTCTATCCATGTATTGCCGGTAATTCCTCCAGATAGAAAAAACATTTTTCTATATTCTCCATTAATTTCAATTGAATTGATACTGTCTAATACTTTAGAATGAGTATAAGGTTCCATATAACCTCCATAAAACAAAGCATTGTAGTATATGGTATCACCTACATTAAGAGAAAAGTCATACAATAAAATATCGGTAGTATCGAATCGACAATAAACTTTTTTTGTGCTATCTTCTCTGAAAAGTGCAAAATATGTTGCGTTGCTTATGTTTAATGTTGTATCATCGTCAAGTTCATATAGTATTGAATACACATTATTGTTAATGACTACTGTATCTTCAAAGAAAGCATATCTTGTAGATTCTTCATTTGCGTTTGTCCATACGTTATGAATATAAATATTCCAAATTGTATTAGAATCGGGAAAATTATAATAAGCCTGTCCTTTAAGATTAAAGAAATTCAGGAAAACTATTAGTACTGTGATAATTAATAGATAAAGTTTTTTCATAAACTATTTTTTTAAGGTTATACATTATATTAGACTCAAAATGTTGGATAAAGGTTGCTTAAAGATATGAAAAATTTAGATTTATAACTTTAGACACTTCAAATACTAAGCGTTTCTTTATCCTTCTGTATCACCTCATCTTTATTCATATACCATTTTGTGAAAAGTGTAAGTAACATATCATCGTTAATTTTATCTAATTTGTTAAATGGTATATTTAGATATTCGATTGTATTTATTTTAGAAAGTTTTCTTCTTTTAAAAAGGCGGTATTTGAGCTCATAAAATATTCTTACCTGTCTGCCGCCATTGTGAATATCAACTTTAAAAACAAAAATACTTAGTGTGTCGGCAATTTTAAACGATGCAACACGCCTGTATGTATCATAATATAAAACTTCGAAATTGTAACTGGCAAGCCTGTTTTTAATTTTTTTGTAAACAGGAGTAATTTTTTGCGCAAAGAAATTTGACATATCAATATCTGACATCATTTCGGGTTTTATATCCTCTGGCTTTGGTTTAAACTTTACATCGAGAAACGAAGTGAGATCTTTTAAAGGGTCTTCTTTGGTTTTTTTTGCTTGTGTCATATATTTAGGGTTTAAAATTTTCGTGAAGATAATAATTAAAGCGACACAAATCAAACAAAATTACCTCTTATTGAACATAATCACCATATTATTGAGCCTTTATACACATTAGTCAAGCATTGCTGTACCGTAGACATGAATTGTTACACTGCAAATGTGGATTGTTTCACTTTAAATGAGGATTGTGTTACTTCAAATTAGGATTTCGTCACCTCAAATGAGGATTGCGTTACTTTAAGTGAGCATTTTTTCACTTCAAATGAGGATTGCGTTACTTCAAGCGAGCATTTCTTCACCCCAAATGAGGATTGTTACACTGTGAACATCAATTGCGAGACTGTAAATGCTCATTGCAAAACTGTTACTATTAATAAATACATTTCGTTTTTTCACCTTCTATCTACTATTTCCAAAAACTCATTAATTATCATAGCAGTTGCACCCCAAACATGGTGTCCGTTTACATTATAAAAAGGTGCATCAATAATTCTTCCTTGTAATGAAACTTGTTCTGTATCAATAATATTTTTGTTAGATAATTCTTTAATACTAAAAGGAATAATTTCTGTTACTTCTTGTTTGTCGGGAATAAAATTGGGTTTATAGCTAATATATCCCACCTTAGGAAATACATTTATATTGCTTACAGGAATATAGAGTTTACTTAATTGTCCAATAATTTTTACATCATTTGGCTTAATTCCAATTTCTTCTTGTGCTTCGCGTAATGCGGTTTCGGTAATATTATTATCAATGTTTTCAATTTTTCCACCCGGAAAACTAATTTGTCCACTATGAGGTCCGTTATATTCGGGTCTTTTAATAAAAACTGTATGAGGTAAATTATTTATTGGAAAAATTAATATCAGAATTCCGCTATCAACTGTATTTACATCTTTATTTAAAAATTTGAGTTGTGAATTTCTGTTTGATGGGGACATTTTTTTATGTGCAGAAATTCCGGGAAGCTTCTTTTTTAAATTTTCTTCTAATGTTTCAATAAATTTCTTAAACATAAATATTGGCATAAAAAAACCTCTAAAAAAGAGGTTTCAATATAAATAAATTAAAAGGAATTAAACATTATACTCTTTTATAACTTCAAGTCCTTTTGATATTGCTTTTTCGTTTAGTGGAATAAGGTGATGATGACGTTCCGGCAATGATTTTTTAAGACCTTTAATAACATTTTCCATTTTTAAAATGGGTTTAATTTTTAAAAATCCACCAAGAACAATCATATTAAAGGTTTTTGATGAGCCCATTTTATTAGCTTCTTCATTCCCTTTTATTTGATATATTTTAATATCTTTTCTTACAGGATGTTTTGTAATACCATTAGGATCATAAATTAATGTTCCACCGGGCTTAACTGTCTCTTCAAACTTATCCATTGATTGCTGGTTAAGAATAATTGCAGTATCAAAATCGTTAATAACGGGAGAGCTGATTCTTTCATCACTAATAATTACAATTACATTAGCAGTTCCTCCACGCATTTCAGGGCCATAGGCAGGCATCCAGCTAACTTCTTGTTCTTGCATAATGCCGGAATAAGCAATAATCTTACCCATTGATAAAACTCCTTGTCCGCCAAAACCTGCTATAATAATTTCTTCAGTCATTTTTATATTTTTTTAAAGTTTATTTAATTTCTTTTATTCTTCAGGTACTTTCAAATCACCAAGAGGATAAAATGGGAACATATTTTCAACCATCCATTGGTTTGCCTCAACAGGAGTCATTTTCCAACCTGAATTACAATTAGAAACAACCTCAACAAATGAAAGTCCTCTTTTCTTATCTCTTTGATATTCTAATGCTTTTCTTAGAGCCTTTTTAGTTTTTCTAACATTTGCAGGTGTATGAACTGCTTGTCGTGTTACATAATAAGCTCCAGGTAATTGTGCTACAAGTTCGGTTATTTTTAAAGGGTTTCCCATAGTTTCAACATCACGACCATAAGGACAAGTAGATGATTTCATTCCTGGTAGTGTTGTTGGAGCCATTTGTCCACCAGTCATACCGTAAATACCATTATTTACAAACACAACAAGAATATTCTCTCCACGATTTGCTGCATGAATAGTTTCAGCTGTTCCAATTGCTGCTAAATCTCCATCACCCTGATATGAGAAAATATATTTATTAGGCATTAATCTTTTTAGTGCCGTAGCAAGAGCGGGTGCTCTACCATGTGCAGCTTGTTGCATATCAATATCCATAAAATCATAAGCTAACACAGAACATCCAACAGGAGCAATTCCAACAGTTTCAGATTGAATACCCATTTCTTCAACAACTTCCATCAACATACGATGAACTGTACCATGTCCACAACCGGGACAATATGATAAAGGTGCTTCAGTAAGAAGTTTTGTACGTGAATAAACAAGGTTTTCTTTTTTTATTATATCTTCTTTAGTTATAGCCATAATTAACCTCCAATTATTTTTTGTTTTAATGCATCAAATACTTCTACTGGAGAAGGTATCACTCCTCCCATTCTTCCATAATGTTCAACTTTTACTTTTCCTTCAACAGCAAGTTTTATGTCTTCAATCATTTGACCTGCGTTCATCTCAACTGAAAGAATACCCTTAACTTGTCCAAGCATTTGTTGAATTGCTTTAGTAGGGAAAGGGTAAAGTGTAATAGGTCTTAATAAACCAACTTTTATACCTTCAGCACATGCAAGGTCAATTGATTTTTGACATATTCTTGAACTAAAGCCAAAAGCTATAAATAAATAATCTGCATCATCACAATTAATTTTCTCAAACATAACGTCATTTTGCATTTTTTCATATTTGGCCTGAATTCTAATATTTACTACTTCCTGATCATTTGGGTTCAAAGATAATGAAGTAATAATATTACGTTCTCTGTCGGGTGTTTTTCCTATTGTTGCCCATGATGATGACATTTTACTTATTTCTTCATCTGTCCATCTTGGAATATAATCAGAAAGTTCAACTTTTTCCATCATTTGTCCAATAACACCATCTGATAAAATCATTGCAGGATTTCTGTATTTAAAAGCAAAATCAAAAGCTAATTTAACAAAATCGAACATTTCCTGAACAGAAGCAGGAGCTAACACAAATAATCTATAATCACCATGTCCTCCTCCTTTTGTTGCCTGAAAATAATCACTTTGTGATGGTTGTATTGTTCCTAATCCGGGTCCCGCCCTAACAACATTTACAATTAATCCAGGTATTTCTGCACCTGCCATATATGAAATTCCTTCTTGTTTTAAACTTATTCCAGGACTGGAGGAAGATGTCATGACTTTTTTTCCTGCTGCTCCACCACCATAAACCATATTGATAGCTGCAAGTTCACTTTCAGCTTGCAATACAACCATACCTGTCTTCTCATAAGGTTTTTCCATCATTAAATGTTCTAATACTTCCGATTGTGGAGTAATAGGATATCCAAAATAACCATCAGCTCCTGATCTAATTGCACCTTCAGCAACAGCCTCATTTCCTTTCATTAATCTTAATTCTTTTGCCATCTTATTTTGTTTTATTTTTTATACTTCAACTTTTATTCTGTAAACAGATATCACGCCATCGGGACAAACAATTGCACAATTTGTGCAACCAGTGCATGCATCTTCATTTTTCATATATGCATAGTGATATCCTTTTCCATTAACTTCAGTTGCCATTTCTAGTACATCTGTTGGGCATGCACCAATACATAATTCACAGCCCTTACATCTTTCAATATCAACAACAATTGCTCCTTTTATTTTTGCCATAATCAGTTATTTAATAAAAATACATCTTTTTTTCAAAGATAAGGAAAAAATAATTATTAATTATTGAATTATTTGTTAAAGTTTGTGAATCCTGTTCTGTTTTTCAGCATACCTGAAAATGTTGCAGATAGAAGATTATTTGAATAAATCAAGATATTTTTGATAGTTTGCTTTTAAAGAATATTTTTCTTCAACAGTTTTTCTTCCGGCTTTTCCAAGTTTGTCTCTTAATTCTTTATTCTCAATTAATATGCTTAGTTTTTCTGTCCATTCATCAATACCATCGGCAAGAAAACCATTTTCTCCATCATTTATAATTTCAGTATTTACACCAACAGGCGACATAATAGTTGGTATTTCAAGAGCCATATACTGTAAGCCTTTTAAACCACACTTACCTTTAGACCATTCGGTATCAGGTAAAGGCATAATTCCAATATCGAAAGTTGAAAGGTCACAAATTTCACTTTCTTTGTTCCATGCAATTCCTTTAATATTTAATTCCTGATTATAATAATTATCATCACCAATAACTTTAAAGGAAACAGTATCTGCATATTTCTCTTTTATTTTCTTCAATATTGGAATTGCATATTTAAAATGCTGAATAGTTGTTATACTTCCGCTCCAACCTATTATTATCTTTTCAGGTTTTATATTCTTTACCCTCTTATATTCTTCAGTATTTATTGTTGTTGGGATAATAACAACGTTTTTGTTATATTTTAATGCATAATTTGCCAAATAAAGATTTCCTGCAACAACTACATCAGAAAGTTTTATTATTTTAGAAGTTTTTGCAGCATTTTTAATCCATGAAAAATATTTATTTTCATTAGAAACATTTTTCAACCAAATAGAATCATCAAAATCAAAAATTATCTTCTTTTTTAATTTTTTAAACTTTTTCTCATAATACACCGACCAAAAAGATAATGCTTCTCTAAATATGAAAACAGTATCAACATAATTGGCTTTTTTCAAATCATTCTTTCTTGTTCGTGTTGTTTTAATTAATATTAAAATCTTTTTTATAAAATTACCTTTACTATAAAATATCTTATCTGTTTTTTCATCTAACAACGCTGAAATACTGCATAAAAATCCATTTTCCTCTAAATATGAAATATATTGTTCAAACCTAAATCTCTGTCCGGGGGACCGATTTTTTCTGTGTAATACAATAAACAATATTTTCTTTTTATTCATGTGTTTATAATTTGGTTTTATTCGGTTTTAAAATTAAATTTTTTTCCCAATTGCATGCCAATATGGAGTTCTGTTACTAAATTTAATATCTTCTAAACCACAATTTGTCATCATTTTTCTTATTTGTTCTTTTGAATATCGCTGTTCTAATGGGGTTCCAAATCTATCAAGCGCATCGTTTCTAACTACTTTATAGCTTTTATTTATGTAATATGAAAGTGGGATTTTTTTATAAAAATTTGATTTAGGAAATATGAATTTGAAAAAAGAAGCAAGCGATATTAATGGGAAATAAATTGCAATAGCAAAAAAATCTGCAAAAATCATTTTTATCATTGAAGGCATAGAACTAACGATTTTTCGTATTATATTTGACAGAAAAAAAATAAATTTATAAAAAACTCCTCTGTTATCTAAATTATAATACAAATAAACCAGAAAAAACCCTTCTTTTTTCAACTTCTTAACAGAACTTTTCATTGCTTGTTCAGTATCTGGAATATGATGAAGAACACCTAAACTAAAAACAAAATCAAATGATTCATCTGCAAATGGTAAGCTTTCAACAGAAGCTTTGGTTACTCTTACGTTAGAATTGTCCGATAATAATTTATTTGCTGCAAAAACTGAATTGCTCGGGTCAACAGCTTCAATAAATTTCACTTTATCTGCCAAATATTTAGACCACCTTCCATTTCCACAACCTACGTCAAGGGCAACTAATTCTTTTGATATATGCTTTTGCATAATATCAAAATATTCATTTCCTATTAAGGCAATTTCATCAAGCAAAAACTCATTAAATTTATCCCACTCCTTGCCGAAAGAATCAACAGTTTTCCAGTCAATATTGCCTTCTTTATTGTCTAGATCAATAAAGCACGCAATTTCTGATTCTAATCCATTGCTTTTTAAGATTCGTCGTGGTTTTCTATCATAATTTACCATTGCTTTTTAATCTTCTTTCCAAACACTTGGGAGTTTTTCGAAAATTTCGATTTCTGCAAATTTTTCAGTTTTACGTGAGCCATGTTTTTTAACCCATGTTACCATTTTTTCTATTCCTTCTTCAAGTGAAGTTAATTTTGTAATACCAAAAACTTCTTTTGCTCTGCTATGGTCCGAATAAGCATTTAAAACTTCATTTCTTATTGGTAAATAATTAATATCAGCATTAATTTTTAAAGTCTTCATAATTACTTTTGCTAATATATTTACCGAAAACTCCTTGTCTGCACCAATATTAAAAATATTATTATAAGCTTTTTTCACATTAACTGATTGTGCAATATATGGAGCAACATCTCCAATATAACTAAATGCACGAGTCTGGTTTCCGTCTCCAAAAATTGTTAAGGGTTTGTTTTGTAATAATTGGTTCATGAAAATTCCTAAAACATTTCGATATTTATCGCCAATATTTTGATATTCTCCATAAACATTATGTGGTCTGAATATTATATAATCAAGACCAAACATTTTTTTAGTAACTTTTAACTCTTGTTCTACAGCAAGCTTAGCAATACCATAAGGATCTTCTGGGACAGGTATCATGTCTTCCTTCATTGGTAATTGTCCTTCTCCATATACAGCAATTGATGAAGTAAAAACAAAACATTTTATTTTATGCTTAATAGATTCATTTATTAAATTTATACTGCCTATTAAATTATTATTATAATTATACCTTTTAATAAAATGGCTTAAACCTTCAGCCGCATAAGCAGCTAAATGATATACATAATCAAAATTATATTTATTAAACAATTCCTCTAAAAGTAAATGATCAGTTATATTTCCTTTAATGAAAACTGCTTTTGGATTAATATTTTCTTCAAATCCTCCACTCAAATCATCAAGTACAATTACATTGTGTTTTAATAATATTAACTCATTAACAACATGAGCGCCAATAAATCCTGCTCCACCAGTAACCAAAGAATATATCATAAAAATATTTTCAGTTTAAAATTTAATAAATGCGAAAATACAGAATTATTTTTAATTCATCAGCTTTAATATAATAAAATCCGTTACCCCAGCCTGAAGGGCGGAGCTACTGAATAATACATTTAAAATAATTATGAAATGTAAATTCCCCAATTTTTCGTAAAAGTCAATTATTCAGGTCAAACATTCGAAAATTCTATTAAAATTTGTTAAAATTTTGCTCAGTTTTAGTATTTGAGTATCTTCGCAAACTTAAAGTTCTATAAATTTAAGCCCGGATGGCGGAATTGGTAGACGCGCTGGTCTCAAACACCAGTGGTAGCAATACCGTGCCGGTTCGACCCCGGCTCCGGGTACTTTTTGACCCTCAAAAGAGGGTTTTTTTATAAAATGTAATGAAAAAAGAATATTCAAGTAAGGAAAAACAAGAACAATTTGATTTTAGATATTTGCAAATGGCAAAAATCTGGGCAAAAAACTCATACTGTAAAAGAAGAAAAGTAGGGGCGCTAATTGTAAAAAATAAAATGATTATATCAGATGGATTCAACGGAACACCATCCGGTTTTGAAAATGATTGTGAAGATGAAAACAATAAAACTAAATCTTATGTTTTACATGCGGAAGCAAATGCAATAACTAAAGTTGCTATGTCAGGGAATAGCAGTGAAGGAGCAACTTTATATATTACCTCATCTCCTTGCATCGAATGTGCAAAATTAATTATTCAATCGGGAATTGTAAGAGTTGTATATTCTGATCAATATCGCAAAACGGAAGGCATTGAATTGCTAACAAGAGCAAATATAGAAGTTGTTAAAAAAAATTTGGAAGAAAGTGAGTTATAACAATAAAAAATCTGTGATAATAATGCCTATTGCTCTATCTGTTGCTGTGGTTATAGGAATTATTATTGGCAATAAATTAAATAATAGGAATAATGATATTTTTATATATCCACAAACAGATAAAATAAATGCTGTTTTAGAATATATTGAACAAGAATATGTTGATTCTGTTTCAAGAATTGACCTTGTAGAATTAACGATTCCAAGAATACTTGAGAATCTTGACCCTCACTCAATTTACATACCAGCTATTGAATTTGAAAGCATGAATGAGCCACTTGAAGGCAATTTTGATGGAATAGGAGTACAATTTAATATTATGTACGATACTATTGTTGTAATAAATACTATTCCAGGAGGTCCGTCTGAAATTAAAGGATTAATGCCCGGTGATAGAATTGTAGAAATCAATGATACTATTGTTGTAGGTTTTAGCATCTCTAATATGGAGGTAATGAAAAAACTTAAAGGTAAAAGAGGAACAACTGTTAATGTTGGGATAAAAAGAAAAGGTGTAGATGAATTACTATATTTTGATATTGAAAGAGGGCAAATCCCTCTTGAAAGTGTTGATGTGGCATATATGATTGATAACAAAATTGGATATGTGAAAATAAGTAAATTTGCAAAAACCACATATCAGGAATTTAAAGATGCAATAGCAAAATTAAAGACAAAAGGCTTAAAAAAGATTATTGTAGATTTAAGAAACAATACTGGTGGATATATGGATGCTGCAACAAATATTGTAGATGAATTTTTAAAGGAAGACAAGGTTATAGTATATACAAAAGGTAGAGCAAGACCAAAAATTATTACCACTTCTACTTCAAAAGGTTTATGTAAAGACGATGAAATAATTGTATTAATAGATGAATGGTCTGCTTCGGCCAGTGAAATTTTTGCAGGTGCAATTCAGGATAATGACAGAGGAATTATTATTGGAAGACGTTCGTTTGGAAAAGCTCTTGTTCAGGAACCTACTATATTTTCAGATGGATCTTCTATGCGATTAACCATTGCCAGATATTACACTCCTACAGGCAGGTGTATTCAAAAATCTTATAAAAACGGTTTGGATAATTACTATAATGACATTGAAGTGAGGTATTTAAATGGAGAATTTGAACAAATGGATAGTATCAGGTTTGTAGATTCTTTGAAATTTACCACACCCGGAGGCAGAACAGTATATGGTGGAGGCGGTATTATGCCCGATATTTTTGTTTCAGTTGATACTGTGGGTATTTCCTACTATTATTCAATGGTTTCCAATAAGGGATTGATATATAAGTTCGCCTTTGATTTTACAGATGCTCATAGAGAAGAGCTTCTCACTTTGAAAGATTATAAAGAGATTGAAAATTATTTAAACAACAAAAATTTAGTTGAAAAATTTGTTAATTATGCTCAAAAAGAAGGAGTAATACCAAATAATGAGCAAATTAAAATTTCAAGAAAAGTAATTTCGGTTCAAATTAAAGCCTATATTGCTCGTAATATTATTGATAATATTGGTTTCTATCCAATAATCATGAAGATCGATAAAACACTTCTTAAAGCTGTTGAGGAGTTTGAAAATTAATTTCAATCAACAATACTAACAAAGCCCTGATTATCTACATATCCTTTCAGCTCCGTTTCACGCCATTGATTATTATTTATTCCAAATCCTTTAACAAGCAATTTGCCATTTTCATTTAAAGTATCAGAATTATTATTCAGCATTTTAATTGTTGCTCCGGGTAATGCTCTTCCAACACTTTCATCTTTTTTGCATTTCTGTAAGAACGGTTTCCCTGCTATATCTCTACCTTTTATATTTGATGTATTTAATGAAATTAAAGGGAAATGGTCTGTACCATAACCTTCCAATATTTCAACTTTATAATTGTCTTCAAACTGTTTTTTAATATCAACAGGAATATTTCCGTCAACTATAAAAATTCGCCTTAATGAATTATTGATATCTAAGTTTTTAGTTTCAACTATTTCATTAAAAACTTTGCAATTACAAATTAATCCTGTTATGTTTTCATTGTGAATAATCTGAACAATTTTATCTGCATTAATTGTGCTTGAGCAATAAGAATTTATTCCATATAATACTGGATACCAAATTTTGAAGATCACATAATTTATCGAATTTTGAGGTAATGCAGTATATATAATTTCGTTTTCTTTAAATTTTAAAACTTGATTAATACTTATAATATTTAGTAAAATATTTTCATTAGAAAAATTAAAAGTTTCTAATTTGTTATTAATAGTTTTGTAAGCGATAGATTTTTTTGTGAACGTATTTATTTTAATAGAATGTTTGTTATTTGCTTGTATATTCTCAAAATACGTAATATTAATATCAGACAATTGTAGGGTTTTTTTCAAAGCTTTTGTTGTAATAAGCAAATCGGCATTACTAATTTTTAAAACATCATTAATTTGTTCTGAAGTATCAGATAAATTTAAATTTATGATTGTTTTATCCAATAGAGTGTATGCTAAATTTGCATTAATATTATCTTCATTTTCAAGGTAAGTAGCAATAGTAGTTATGTTCTCTGTTCCTTTTTTTAGAGAATCTGCCATCAACAAGATATTTTTAACAATTTCCCTATCTTTAACAAATTTCTTAAAATAAAACTTTAATGTATGATAATCTTTTAATCTATATAAAAAAGATACGGTTTCAAGTTCTTTTACTTTTTGCCTTACTTCAAAAGCTGTAGAAGTTTTAGGCATAAGTTCTCCTATGTTGATAGTTATTTTTTTTCTTTTAGGTCTGAATTTGAATTTTATTAATTCTTTTTGACTTACTTTAAAAGTAAATGGTGAACCAAGTGCATTATCAACATTAAAAGGAATTATTGATGCGTTTGTGATGTTTGCAATTTTTTCAAATCCTTTTTTAAATCCAAGCATAAATCCACCTCTAGGCATCTCTCCTTCAGCAAAAATGCAAACTATTTCTCCTCTTCCAATCTCAGTTTTACAAGCCTTGTAAAATTTTACCATATCATCTTTTCTTCCCACAGGGTTTAAAGGTATCATTCTTAATTTGTTTAGAAAGGCTTTTAAAAGAGGGTGTTCCATAACATCTTTGTAAATAACAAATCTAACTTTTCTGTTTTGACCAATTATTACAATAAATGAATCGAGGAATGAATTGTGGTTTGAAATTAATAATGCTCCATCTTTTTTAGGAACATTTTCTTTTCCAATAATTTCAGTTTTATAAAAAGACCTACCTATTGACTTAAATATTATTTTTATAAAGAACTCAAACATCTTTAAATTTTACTCTTTTTAAAAAACTGAATAAATTTGTTTCGCATTTCGGGAATAAATACAAAACCGATAATAGTCATTATCCAAATAACTATTGAAATTACTAAAAAAATGGTGTTAGTGTTTTCAATTAAAAATATAAATCCTGAAGCAACAAAAATAAATAAAAATACTGCTAAATTATTGAATGCAATAATATCACCAAGCTTTCTACCTTCAACTCTGTCTTGCATAAAAGCATTTAAAGGTATTTTATAAAATCCTGCAAAGAAAGATGCCAGTACCATTAAAATAATAAACATTACACCTTGTACCTGAAAAATATAAATTATAGAAATATTAACGGCGAAACCAATTCCCCCAATTGGAACAAATCCCAATTGTACTTTTTTATTTGATAAATAGCCTGACAAAAAGCTTCCAAAAGCAATACTAACAGCAATAGCAGCCATTATCCATCCTGTTTGAGTGTATGTGTATCCTAATTTGTTTGGGCAATGAGTAATAAGATTCATTTCTATCATTGCAGCAGCCAGCCAAAACATTCCAAGACTTAAAACAATATAATTTAGACTCTTAACTGATCTCGACCATTTAATTGAATGAATTAAAAATACTAATGGATTCAAATGTTCTTTTTTCTTTTCAATGGGTTTTGATTCCTGAACCTTTATTAAAGTACTGGTCATCCAGCCTGTTAATGAAAATGTAAAAAACAATAATATTATAAATATTTCACGATTATTTGTAAGATCAGAGATTAAACCTGCTATAACCGCACCAATTAAATTTCCCAAAAAATTCATCATTTCAAGTGCACCAATACCAAATGAAATTCCTTCTTTTCCACCCACATCTCTTATTAGTCCATATTTTGCAGGAGAAAACAAACAACTTTGCAATCCCATTAAAAATATTGAAATTAATACAAAATAAAGTGAGTTTGTAAGAAAACCAATTGATGCAATAGCCATTATTGGAATTTCTGATATTTTAGCAATAATTACAATTTTGCGTTTTAAATATAATTTAGATAAGTATCCGGCATAAGGAGATAAAAGGATGTATGGAATAATAAATAGTCCGCCGGCAATTGCAATTATTTTATTTTCATTATTTTGTGCAACCCAATATATACATATAAATCCGGTGAGTTTTTTCAGTAAATTATCATTAAGTATTCCTAAAAAACTTGTTGAAAGTAATGGTCCCCAATTAGGTTTTTTTGATTTCATTATTCAAAGAAACCAATTTTAGCTCACATAATATGTGTTTTAGCTTGTTATTTTTAAGTTTTTAAACAATAAAAAAGGGAGGTTATGCACCTCCCTTTCTTTCTCTAATAATATGATAAAAAAACTTAATTTGTCAATGAATATCTCAAAAATCTTGTTACAGTTAATTCGTTATCAGCTTCCTGTAAATATTGCTGTACTGATTTTTTCCCGTCTTTAATAAAATCCTGACTCAACAAAGTACTTTCTTTGAAAAATTTATTAAGCTTACCCATCGCAATTTTCTCAAGTAGTTCTTCCGGTTTACCTTGTTCACGAGCTTGTCCTTTACCAATTTCAATTTCTTTCTGAATTACTTCTTCGGGGACATTATCTTTACTTACAGAAACAGGATTCATTGCAGCAACTTGCATTGCAACATCTTTTCCGACTTGAATATTTTCAATTCTTTTATTCATTCCAACTATAGTTGCAAGTTTACTTCCTAAATGTATATAAGGAATAACAAATTCAGCTTCCAACACATCATAATAAGTTAAATCAACTTTTTCTCCTACAACACCTGTTTTTTCCACAACTAATTCTGCAATTGACTTATCATTAATTGTTAATTTTAATAACTCTTCAAGATTAGATGGGTTATTTGCAAGAGCTGTATCTGCTATTTGATTAGCAAATAATACAAAATCTTCATTTTTAGCAACAAAATCTGTTTCGCAGTTCAACGCAACAATAATACCTTTTTTATTATCATCACTTGCTTTTGCAATTACAACTCCTTCACTTGCTTCTTTATCTGCTCGTTTGTTAGCAATAGCTTGTCCGCGTTTTCTTATGGTTTCAATAGCTTTATCGAAATTACCATTTGATTCAACCAAAGCATTTTTGCAGTCCATCATTCCTGCTCCTGTTACTTTTCTTAATTTAGCTACTTCAGCTGCTTTTACTTGACTCATTTTTTATTATAATTAAATATTAAATTTATTCTTTATCTTTTTTTCTACTTTATTTGTCTGTTATTTTTTTGCTGCTGTTTTTCTTGCAGCTTGTTTTTTTTCTTCGGATTTTTCTTCTATTTTTTCTACTAGTTCTTCTTTATTATCTGCTTCCTTTTTCTTTTCATCTGATTTTTCCTCCGGCTTTTCTTTTTGAGCTTTTTTCTCACGCTGTGCTACATCTTTTTCCCGTTCTGTTTTTCTTTCCTCAAGTCCTTCTTTAACTGCATCAACCATTACACCTGTAATTAAATCAATTGAATTTGATGCATCATCATTAGAAGGAATTACAAAATCTATTGAATTAGGATTTGAATTTGTATCAACCATACCAAATACAAGAATATTTAATCTTTTGGCTTCGCGAACAGCTATATATTCTCTTGCAACGTCAACAACAAAAATAGCTGCAGGCAATCTATTCATATCTGCAATGCTACCAAGGTTTTTCTCTAATTTTGCTCTTTGTCGCGTAATTTGGAGCCTTTCCCTTTTTGACATATTTTTAAATGTGCCATCTGTAGCCATTCTGTCAATTATTGACATTTTTTTAATAGCTTTTCTAATAGTTGGGAAATTTGTTAACATACCACCTGCCCAACGTTCAGTAACGTAAGGCATATTAATAGTTTTTACCTTTTCAGAAACTATTTCTTTTGCTTGCTTTTTTGTTGCAACAAACAGTATTTTTCTTCCCGATTTTGCAATCTGTTTTATTGCATCTGCAGCTTCATCAAGTTTAGCTTGAGTTTTATACAAATCAATAATGTGTATTTCATTACGCTCCATAAAAATATATGGAGACATATTCGGATTCCATTTTCTTTTTAGATGACCAAAATGTACTCCTGCACTTAAAAGGTCTTTGAAATTTGTTCTAGACATGAATTATTATTTTAAATTTACATTCTATTATTTTACCAATTACTAAGTAGTGTTATTTAACAGTCTTAGTAATTTAGATACTAAACTTAAGCAAGCGTTTTTAACGTTTACTAAATTGAAATTTCTTGCGAGCTTTCTTTTGTCCTGGTTTTTTCCGTTCAACTATGCGTGAATCTCTGGTAAGTAATCCTTTAGATTTAAGTAGTGACTTTACTTCTTCATTTTCTTTAACTAATGCTCTTGCTATTGCTAAGCGTGCCGATTCTGCTTGTCCTTTAAAGCCTCCACCAAAAATGTTTATTTTTATATCGTATTTATCTTTTGCTTCAATCAAATTTAATGGTTGTGTTACAATATACTGAAGTTGCGGTGTTGGAAAATATACTTTGTAATCTTTATTATTAACAATAATGCTACCTTTTCCTTCTTTAATATAAATTCTAGCAACTGCTGATTTTCTTCTTCCTATTGTATTGATAACTTCCATTATAAATTATTTGGTTTCGTTTAAATTAATTTGTTTTGGATTTTGAGCTTCATGTGGATGCTCATCGCCAACATATATAAATAAATTGTGAAATATTTTTCTTCCCAATCTGTTTTTAGGCAACATTCCTCTTACAGCTTTTTCAATAAGTAAAGCAGGATTTTTTTCAAATAGCCGCTTAACAGATGTCGTTCTTTGTCCACCCGGATACCCTGTGTGATGAATATATTCTTTGTTTTCCCATTTTAAACCTGAGAGTTGAATTTTCTCAGCATTTATAATGATTACATTATCACCACAATCAACGTGTGGAGTAAAATCAGGTTTGTGTTTACCTCTTAAAACTTTAGCCGTTTGCGATGATAATCGGCCTAAAATTGCATCACTTGCATCAAATAATATCCACCCTTTTTTAACAGTTGCCTTATTTGCTGAAATCGTTTTGTAGCTTAATGTATTCACTTCTATTATTCTTAAGTTTCTAATTCACACGCAAATATCTATAAATAATACTGAATTGCGGAGTGCAAAAATACAATATATTTTGTAAATACAAACATTTAATCAAAAAATTCTTTAAGTTTATCTGTAATAAACTTCAACTGTTCATCATCAAATTCTGAATGCATTGGCAAAGAAATAACTTTTTGACTTAAATATTCTGTTACAGGGAAGTCTCCTTGTTTGTATCTTGGATCTGTATATGCTTTTTGCAAATGTAAGGAAACAGGATAATAAATTGGTGTAGGAATACCATTTGATTGAAGATGTTCCTGAAGTTTGTCTCTGTCAATATTCTCAATTACTAATGTATATTGATGATAAATATGACTTGATTTTTCATATTTAAACGGTGTAGTTAAATTTGGAATATCTTTAAATACATTATCATAATATGAAGCCGCATATTGTCTCGCTTTATTATATTTGTCAAGATGTTTTAATTTTATTCTTAAAACAGCAGCCTGAATGCTGTCTAACCTAGAGTTAACACCAATATCATCATGATAATATCTTTTTGTCATTCCATGATTTACTATTGAACGAAGTTTTTTTGCCAGATTATCATTATTAGTAAAAATTGCTCCTCCGTCACCAAAGCAACCCAAATTTTTTGAAGGGAAAAAAGATGTGCAACCAATATCAGATATTGTTCCTGCTTTCTTTTTGCTACCATCATTGAAAAAATAATCAGCACCAACAGCTTGTGCTGTGTCTTCAATAATAAACAGATTATGTTTTTTTGCAATATCATTTATCTTTTCCATTTCAGCACATTGACCAAATAAATGAACAGGAACAATTGCCTTTGTTTTTGAAGTAATTGCTCTTTCAATTGCATTGGGGTCAATATTGAAAGTTTTTGGATCTACATCTACAAGTACGGGTGTTAGTTTTAATAATGCAATAACTTCAACAGTGGCAACAAAAGTAAAATTTGTTGTAATCACCTCATCTCCGGGCTGCAAGCCTAATCCCATCATTGCAATTTGAAGGGCATCTGTACCATTGGCACAAGGAATTACATTTTTAACGCCAAGATATTCCTCAAATTCTTTTTGAAATAATTGTACTTCTTCACCATTAATAAATGCTGTTTTATCAATAACATTTAAAATAGCATTATCTACTTCGTTCTTAATTTTTAAATATTGACTTTGTAAGTCAACCATTTTAATATCTCTCATAAATAATATTTTTTTGCAAAAATAAATAAACTTGCATTAGTGTCAATCTAAATTCAATACTATTATATATATTGTTTAAATGTTATTTAACATTTTGCCAGAAGTACTTGGAATCTATTGATCAAATCCCCCAATCAATCTCAACTTTTTCTTTTTCTTTTAAAAAGTGGTTAGTTTTAGAAAAATGCTTACATCCAAAAAATCCATTATAGGCAGAAAAAGGAGAAGGATGAGCAGCCTTAAGAACATGATGTTTTCCTGTATCAATTAAAACTTCTTTATTCTGAGCATATCTACCCCATAAAAGAAAAACTATTCCCTCTTTATTTTCCGAAACCTTTTTAATAACGGCATTGGTAAAAGTTTCCCAGCCCTTGTTTTGGTGAGAACCTGCATTGCTTTCCCTTACTGTTAGTGTAGCGTTTAACAACAATACTCCCTGGTCTGCCCATTTTTCAAGGCTACCATGCGTTGGTATATCTATACCAATATCGGTTTTTAGTTCTTTAAAAATATTTACAAGAGAAGGTGGTGGCTTTATTCCTTCTTGCACAGAAAAACATAAGCCATGAGCCTGCCCTTTTCCATGATATGGGTCTTGTCCAATAATTACTACCTTAACATTATCGAGCGGTGTTCTGTTAAAAGCAGAAAAAATGTATTCTCCCGGCGGATATAGGGTATATTTTTTCTTTTCTTCGATTAAAAAATTCTTTAATTCTTTAAAATATTCAGAATTAAACTCATTTACCAAAACTTTTTTCCAACCATCATGTATTTTGGGGTTTATGTCAGACATTATAACGATTTTTAAATAAATAATTCGCTTTAAAATTATCAATATTAAGTTCTTTATCAAAATATATTTTAAAACAACTTAAAAAATACCTAATTTTATAAATTAATTACTGTGTACGACAAAGCAGATAAAAGATTCAAAAGAGAAATTGATATTTCTGAAATGGTATCCGGTACATATATTATTCAAACAATTATAGGAGACAGTAATTATACAACAAAAATCGTTGAAAATTAAAACGACGAACAACAAACGTATAATAATTATATGCTTTTTAATATCAGAAAATATAGTGTTTTATTTATACTGGTTATTGTATTAATTATTTTTTCTTGTAAAAAAGATAAGTCTTTAGATAATAATATTGATTATTCCTATTTTCCTGATATTATTGGAACATGGGTTGAATATGATATTACAAAAATCCATATTGATGATCCATCTGCAATTTATGATACAGTTAAATATAAGATAAGAGAAACAATTGAATCTAAATATACAGATACAACAGGAAATGAAGTAATACGAATTGAAAGATATATAAAACATTCCGATACAACAGCATGGATAATTAAAGATGTATGGACAGCACAATTTTTAAATGCTTCTTTACATAAAACTGAAGAAAATATTAAGTACATTAAAATTGCATTTCCTGCAAAAATTGATAAAGAATGGAATGGAAATGCTTATAATATTTATGATAGCCAAATTTATGAAATTACAGAATTAGATAAAGATGAAACTATTAATAGTTTTAATTTTGACTCGGTTTTAACAGTTACTCAGATAAACGATTCAAGCCTCATTCATAAAAATTACGCTATCGAAAAATTTGCCAAAAATATAGGATTGGTATACAGGCATAGCATTGAAATAACATCTGATATAACTCTTCAATCAATACCTATAGAAGAAAGGATAACTACAGGTGATATATATATACAGAAAGTTATAAATTTTGGAAATTAAAATTTAATTGAGATGATGAAAAAAATAAAAATTACAATAATATTGATTTTTACTATTAACACAATTTTTGGACAAGTTGCACCTAATAAATATTGGATTCAATTTACTGATAAAAATAATACTCCGTATTCAATTAGTAATCCACAAGATTTTTTAACACAAAAAGCTATTGACAGACGTACAAATCAAAACATTACTATTGTTGAAAATGATCTGCCTGTAAACACTGTTTATATTGACAGCCTGGAAAGCCTTGGACTAACCATACTAAATGTGTCGAAATGGATTAATGCTGTTACTGTTTATACTACAGATACTTTATTAATTGATACAATTGAAAATATTTCTTTTATAGCAAATAGCTCTAAAGTTGGGATACTCAAATCTAATAATGTTTCCGATGATTTTATTAAGGCTGATTTTCCAATTGTTAATAATACTAAATCTATAAAGTTATTTTATGATTACGGGGCAGCCACAAATCAAATTACTATGCTTAATGGCCATGAATTGCATGATTTAGGTTATCGCGGACAAGGGATGTTAATTGCTGTAATTGATGCTGGGTTTTTTAATGTAGATTCTTTTCCTGCTTTTGATAGCTTATGGGCAAATAATCAAATTATTACTACAAGAGATTTTGTAAATAGTGGTTCCAATATTTTTGATCAACATTCTCATGGAATGAGTGTTTTATCAATTATAGCTGGTAATTTGCCTGGTCAACTAGTCGGAACAGCTCCTGAAGCTGATTATTTATTATTGCGTTCAGAAGATGCCGGTTCTGAATTCACAATTGAAGAAGACAACTGGATTTCTGCTGCCGAATATGCTGACAGTCTTGGTGTAGATATTATTAATACATCTCTTGGATACGAAACATTTGATGATGCATCACAAGATTATACATATAATGATATGGATGGGAATACTGCTAAAATTTCAATAGGTGCTGATATTGCTTCGAGTAAAGGAATTTTAGTTGTTGTAAGTGCGGGAAATTCAGGTGATAAACCATGGCATTACGTTGGTGTTCCTGCCGATGCAGACAGTGTACTTACAGTTGGCTCAGTGGATGCCAGTGGTGTATATTCTTCTTTTAGTTCAACCGGACCTACCGTAGATGAACGAATTAAACCCAATATTACGGCCCAGGGAGGAAATACTGTTTGTCAAACAGCAGGAGGTTCAATAGGATATGGGAATGGTACTTCATTGTCTGCTCCAATAATTACTGGACTTGCCGCATGTTTATGGCAAGCTAATCCTGATGCAACAAATATGGAATTAATAGAATATATTGAGAAAAGTGCAAGCCAATATAATTCACCTGATTCATTGTTAGGTCATGGATTACCCGACTTTGCTCTTGCACATTTATTGCTTCAGAATACTGAAAATGATAATATTTTAAATGAAGATTATTATAGGTTTTATCCTAACCCTTTTACCGACGAAATAAATGCAGAGTTTTTATTGGCAGATAGTCAGGCTGTTACTGTTGAGATTTTTAATGTCTTAGGAAAAACAGTATATTCTAATAAAGAAATGAAAAGCAATACAATATATAATAAAATAAGAATAAATAATTTAAGTAATTTGGGAAGTGGAGTTTATATTATTAAATTAACTACAGAAAATAAAGTATATCAAGATAAAATATTAAAGAATTAATTCTTTTTTTTATTTCTGAAAAAAGATGCAAAATCACCTGACATTATTAGAACTTACCAAAAAATTAAAAAGTGTATTTGAAGCATCTTTTACAGATACATTTTGGATTGTTGCAGAAATAAGCAGTATCAATTTCAATCAGAGTGGACATTGTTATATGGAATTGGTAGAAAAAGACCCTGATAATGACAAAATTCTGGCAAGAATAAAAGCAAATATTTGGTCTTATGCTTTGCGAATGATAAAGCCATATTTCGAAACAACAACGGGGCAACAACTAAGTGAAGGATTAAAAATATTGATTAATGTTGGAGTTGAGTATCACGAGATTTACGGAATAAGTCTGAATATTATTAATATTGATCCAAGCTATACTATTGGCGATATTGAAAGAAGAAAGATTGAGATAATAAATAAATTAACAGAAGAGGGTGTAATTAACATGAATAAGGAACTGGAAATACCATCCGTTCCGCAAAAAATTGCTGTTATTTCTTCTGAAACTGCAGCAGGTTATGGCGATTGGTTAAATCAATTAGATAATAATAAGTATGGATATAAGTTTTATTACAAACTTTTTCCTGCATATATGCAAGGTAAAAATGCTGAACAGTCAATTATAAATGCTTTAGAAAAAATATATGAATATGAAGACTTCTTTGATATTGTAGTAATAATTAGAGGAGGAGGATCACAGGCAGATTTTAATTGCTTTAATACTTATTTGTTGGCATATTATATTACTCAATTTCCTCTCCCGATAATTACAGGAATAGGGCATGAAAGAGATGAAACTATTGTTGATATAGTTGCTAATTTAAAACTAAAAACCCCTACAGCAGTTGCAGAATTTATTATTAATAAAATGGAATCGTTTGACTCGCTTCTTAAAAGCGTACACAATGAGGTAATTGAAAAGGCACTTAATATTATTAATAATTTAAAACATGATTATGAAAAAATTGCTTTTACTGTAAATAATTTTGTTAAGAACATTATAAGTCAGGAGAATTTTAAATTGCAATTAATTAAAAAAGAACTTTACAATCAAAGTAATATTAAGCTTACAAAAAATAAAAATATAATATCACAAAGTATAAATAATGTAAGCAATATATCAAAATATAGAATAAAATTTCTTTCAAACGAATGCGACGATATTTTGAATCAAATTAAAATTAAAAGTGAAAATTATTTTCATAAAAAAAAATTCGAAAATGAACTAATACATAGTAAAATTGAAGCATTAAATCCACAAAAAATATTAAAACGAGGATATTCAATTACAACTCACAATGGTAAAGTATTAAAGTCTTCGAAAAACATTAAAGAAAACTATGTAATTGAAACTAAACTTTATGATGGAAAATTAAAAAGTACTGTTAATTATATTGAAAAATAGTCTTTATCAAAAATTTGCAAACTGAATAAATTATTAATTACTTTTGTTTGCCAAAAAATATATTAAAAACATAAATACAACTAAAATAAAACATTGCATAATTTCAATGAATAAAACACATAAATACCATAGAATAATATTTGTTTTTCTTGTATTGTTTTTTGTTTCATGTGAAAAAGAAATTACACTTGATTTGCCGCAATCAGAAGATAAAACTGTAATTGAAGGAGAAATAGAATTAGGCGAATATGCATGTGTTATTATTACAAAAAATTCTTCATATTTTGATCCTGTTGTGGTTAAGCCTATTATTAATTACATCAGTCAGGATATTTTAGATATCTTACCTCAAAGTATTATTGACACATTAAGTCTTATTAAAGTTCCGGATGTTATTGACACATCTGCCTTTGTAACAGTTTCTAATGGCAATCAAATTGATACACTGCAATTGAGTTTTGATTATTTCAAACTTCCGTTTATAATGTATAAAGGCAATAAGATTAAAGGAGAAATTGGTAAAACATATAATTTAAAGGTTGTTACCGGAGGTAAAACATATACTTCAACAACCACCATTCCGCCTCCGGTTGAGTTGGATAGTGTTAGATTCAAGTTTGTGAAAGAACCTGAAGATAGTATAGGATTTGTTTGGATTTATTTTCACGATCCACCTACTGTGGGTAATTTTTATAGAGGTTACACAAAAACACTTGGCAAAGACAACATTTTTGTTCATCCTTATAGCTCGGTATCTGATGATCTTTTTGCTAATGATAAACAAATTTCCTATGCACTTAATCGTGGCTGGGATCCTGCTCAAGGTGATGCATATTTTGACGATGAAAATACTTTTCCTTGGTGGTCATTTATTGTTGGTGAGACTGTTGTTGTTAAACTTAGCACATTAGATGCAACTCATTATGATTTTTGGTATTCAGTTGAGATTCAAATGGCGACTGACGGAAATCCTTTTGCTTCACCAACAAGTGTTCGTACAAATATTGAAGGCGGTGCAATTGGTATCTGGGGAGGATATGGTACATATCTTGATACAATTAAAATTGATGAAAATGTAATTTTAGAAAATTAATAAATTTAAAAAATTGTTTTATGGATTTATTTAAAAAAATGGATAATTTAAATGAAAAAAATGAAAATTCAATAAACTTAGATAGTGAAATTGAAAAAATAAAATGTTTGATTATTGGTTCAGGACCTGCTGGATATACTGCTGCAATTTATGCTGCAAGAGCTAATTTAAAACCTGTTTTATATGAAGGATTACAACCTGGTGGACAACTTACAACAACAACAGAAGTTGAAAATTTTCCTGGTTATCCGAATGGTATTGATGGTCCAACAATGATGGAAGATCTTAAAAAACAAGCTGAACGATTTGAAACAGATATTCGTTGGGGATTAGCAACAAATGCTGATTTAAGTAAATCACCATTCAAAATTATTATTGACAATAAAAAACAAATTGAAGCAGAAAGTGTAATAATTGCAACTGGAGCTACTGCAAAATACCTAGGACTGGAATCTGAAAATAAATATAAAGGTCAAGGAGTTTCTGCTTGTGCAACTTGCGATGGTTTCTTTTATAAAGGACAAGATGTAGCAGTTGTAGGTGGTGGTGATTCCGCAGCCGAAGAGGCAACATATCTTTCAGGTATTTGCAAAAAAGTATACCTGATTATTAGAAAAAATTATATGAGAGCCTCTAAAGCTATGATTGAAAGAGTTGAAAAAACTTCTAATATTGAAGTTTTATATGAACATGTTACACAAGAAGTTTTAGGAGATGCAAATGGTGTTTCAGGTGTCAGATTGATTAAAAAAAATAATGAAGAAGTTGAAATTAGTATAACAGGTTTTTTTGTTGCTGTAGGGCATCATCCTAACTCAGATATTTTTAAAAAATATATTGATGTAGACGAAGAAGGTTACATTAAAACAAAACCGGATTCATCATTAACTAATATTGCTGGTGTTTTTGCTTGTGGCGACATACAAGATGCTAAATATAAACAAGCCATAACTGCCGCAGGTTCAGGGTGTATGGCTGCTCTTGATGCGGAAAAATATCTTTCAGCAAAAATATAGCTTTTATTATGCAACCTTTTTTAAAAAAACGCAGTCTTCTTTAAGTAGAAAGTTTAATATTGATAATTGATGAATCTATTTTTTTTAATTTATCAAAAAATAACTGCAATTAGTAAAAATTATTTTTAAAATAAATAATATTTTGTATTATAAATAATATTAAATTTCTTAATTTTGTATTCAAACTTTATTATTAATTTCTTTAAAATAACTATTATGAAAAAATTAACTTTTTTAATGACCATTTTGCTTTTTGTAGGATTGGTCACAAATTTAAATGCTCAAATTTATCAGGAGGATTTTGAAAGTGGTTTTGTAAACTACCAAAGTTCTGCAAATAGTTCTGATGCTTGGGCTTTGGAAACTGTTATTATACATGGAGGTACGCAAAGTACACATGTTACATACACAGCTAGTTGTTTTGATACTTTAATACAAACAACTGTATTTGATTTAACAGGAACAACAAACCCACAACTTAGTTTTTGGCACATTGCTAAAGCTGAAGGTGATTATGATGAGTGTTATGTGAAAATATCTACTGACGGAGGTAGTACTTATACTGCTTTTCCTGTTGGAGAATATTTAGGTGCTTCAACAAATTACAGTATTGAAGGAAATTTCTGGGAAGATTCATATCCTGGATGGGGTACTGGTAATGAAACACCGGATAATACATGGTGGAAAAAAGAAACATTCGACCTTAGTGCATACAATACATCATCTACAGTTATTATTATGTTTGAATTAACTGGAGATGGTTCTGGACAAAGAGATGGTTGGTATTTAGATGACATTATGATAGAGGAAATTACATGTCCAGCTCCAACTGCATTAACCGCAACAAATATTTTATCTACTTCTGCAGATCTTGGTTGGGTAACAGGTGGAGCTTCAGATTGGAATATTGAGATTGATACAGCTGGTTTTGCACTTGGTACAGGAAACTTTGCAACAATAAGTTCAAATCCATTTAGTTTGCCTCCTTTATTAACGCCAAATACTAGTTACGATTTTTATGTGCAAGATTCTTGTGGTGTAGGAGACTTAAGTGCATGGGTTGGTCCATTTACTTTTACAACACTTTGTAATGCTTTTTCAGCAAGTTTTACTGAAGATTTTGATGCTGTAACAACTCCTGATCTTCCAAGTTGTTGGAATGATTTAGTTGTAGCTACTACAACATTTGCTGATGTTATAACTTCAACATCACAAGCAAATTCAGGTGCTAATAGTGCACGTTTATATAATTCATCTGCAACAAGTGTTGACTATATATTGTTAATATCACCTGAATTATCAGATTTGACATTTCAAGCAAATAGAATAAGATTTATGGCTCATATGAGTAGTAGTGGTTTAGAAGTTGGAACTATGACAGACCCAACTGATGAGACTACATATACTCTTTTCCAAGCAATACCAGAAAATACTGGTACATGGACTGAGTACACTGTGGATTTTGATGCTAGCTATACAGAAACAGATACATATATTGTACTCCGTCATGCTTGTGATTATACATATGATTACATATATATTGATGATTTCACATATGAACCAATACCTTCATGCTTCCCTCCTACTACTTTAGATGCTACAAATATAACAACAACTGGTGCAGATTTTTCTTGGGTAGCTCCTACTTTAGGAACTCCTGCAAATTATGAGTGGTTGGTTGTTCTATCTGGTGCAGGTTCTGGTGGTACAGCAGAAGCATCTGGAACTACTGTAGCTCCTATTGTTATCTCAAATACTAATACATTATCCTCTTCAACATCTTACGATCTTTTTGTGAGAACAGACTGTGGAGCTGGAGACTACAGCGCTTGGGCAGGACCTTTTACTTTTACTACTGCTTGTGATGTTTTTAGTACTAATTTCACAGAAGGGTTCGAAGCAGCTATAGCTCCTCCAATATGCTGGACAATGGCCTATGCAAATGCTACACCAGCTGCCAGTAACCTAATGACACATTCAACTACTGAGTTTTATAATGGAGCTCAATCATTTCGTTTTTCTTCTATAGCTACTGGATCTCCTTATGAACAGTATTTAATAACACCTGAATTAAATTATGGTGTAAGCAAAATGCTTACTTTCCAATATAGAGAATCTACTGGTGCTGAGACATTTAGCGTAGGAGCATCAACAACAGGAAATGACTATACTACTGATTTCACATGGAGTGTTGATATTACTGATGCTAGTAATACTGCCTGGACTGAATTTTCAATGATTATTCCTGCTGGTACAAAATATGTTGCAATTCAATATAAATCTGTCTATGAGTATTATTTATATGTAGATGAATTTATTATTGATGACGTACCTACTTGTCCAGCTCCTACTTTCTTAACAGCTAATGCTTTTGAAACATCTGCTGAATTAGCTTGGACTGAAAATGGAACAGCAACATCATGGAATATTGAACTAGATACTGTTGGATTCACCCCTACAATGGTAGCAACACAAACAGGCGTTACAAACCCATACACATATGCAGGTTTAACAGCTGAAACAGATTATGAATATTATGTTCAAGCTGATTGTGGTGGTAATCAAAGTACTTGGACTGGACCATTTAGTTTTTCTACAACAATGACTCCTATATCAAATCCAACTAGTTGTGAACTTGGAATTGATATAGTTGACGATGGTTGTATAGAAATTCCATTAACTGTTTCTGGTGTGGGTGTTTCAGAAATTTTAAGAGAAGTGAAATTTATTCAGACTCATACTTGGGTATCTGACCTGGATGTTACCCTTATTTCACCTGAAGGTATTTCAGTTACACTTACTTCAGCAAATGGTGGTATGGATGAAAATTATGGTGCAGTTGGAAGTTCATGTAGTGAATATACTTCATTTGACATGAATGGCCTAGATGGCCCTATAACAGGTGGTACAGCTCCATTTATTGGTTCATTTGTCCCAGAAGGAGATTTTGATGATTTCAATACAGGTGCAGACTTAAATGGAATCTGGAAAATTAAAATTTGTGACCTTGCAGCTGGTGATTTTGGACAATTTATGTTCGCAGAACTTGTTTTTGGAATAATAAGTACAGAAACAGATATTATAACTTATACTTTCCCAGAACAAACTGGACCAGCAACAATTGACCTTGGTAATCATACTGTTGATATTGAAGTTGGATTTGGAACTGCTTTAACCGGATTAGTTGCTACATATACACTTTCAACAGGTGCTACTGCTGATATCGTTGGTACTCCTCAAAATAGTGGTACTACTGTTAATGATTTTTCAGCTACAGGTTCACTTACTTATACTATAACTGCAGAAGATTTAACTACAACTCAAGACTGGATAGTAAATGTTACTGTTGCAGCTGCACTTTTAGATGAAACGGATATAATCACTTATAGTTTCCCAGAACAAACTGGCCCAGCTACAATTGATGCTGTAAATCATACTGTTGACATTGAAGTGAATTGGGAAGCTGATTTAGCAAATTTAACTGCAGATTTCACCCTTTCTTATAATGCTAGTGCTGATATTGGAGGAACTGCTCAAGTTAGTGGAGTTACAGCTAATAACTTTACAAGCGATGTTACATATACTATTACTGCTGAAGATGGTAGTACTACACAAGATTGGATAGTAACTGTAACTCTAGGAGCTACACCACAAGGTGCATTATGCGCTGATCCTATTCCATTAACTTTACCAGTTGTAAATGAAACTGGAAACACAGCTGGTTTTGGAAATAATTATGACGATACAATGGCTTGTAGTAGTTACTACATGACAGGTGATGATATTGTCTATGAATTTACTTTAACTCAAGATGGATTTATTAGTGGTGATATTACAACTACTGATTCATGGCCTGGAATGTTTATTCTTGATGGTTGTCCTGATGCAGGAGCAAATTGTTTAGTAACCAACACAACAACTGGAACATTTACAAGTTTTACTGATCAACCTATAACTGCAGGAACATATTATGTGGTAATTTCAAGTTGGGATGCCCCACTTTCTATTGATTTTGATTTCAATCTTTTATTTACACCACTAGCACCTGAAGTTGCTTGGGATGCAACAACATTTGTTGAAGATGTAGCTAATGACGGAAGTATAGTAACTGTAGTTAATTTAACACTTACTGATGAAACTTTTGCAACTACTGGCATACTTACTACTACAGAATATAGTACAGCTAATGTACCTGCAGGTTTATCAGTAGAAATTAATGCTACTTCAACAACAGTTGCAACAGTTGCTTTAACAGGAAATGCTGTTGCTCACGAAAATTCTGATGATATTGCAAATATGGAAATTACATTCCTTGATGCTGCATTCACAGGAGGTACAGCTACAAATGTTGCTGGTTATACTCAAACAGCTTTAGTTGTTGATTTCGAAGATGCTCCTATTGTTTTAATTATCAATGAGGTTGATGCAGATCAAGTTGGAACAGATGCTAACGAATTTGTTGAACTTTATGATGGTGGAGTAGGAAATTCACCATTAGATGGATATACTATTGTATTTTATAATGGAGGAACTACAGATGCAAGCTATGATGCCTATGATCTTGATGGTTATAGTACTGATGCAAACGGATATTTTGTACTAGGTTCTACAACTGTTCCAAATGTAACCTACGATTTGGGTGCTGTAACTAATCTGATACAAAATGGTGCAGACGCAGTAGCTTTATATATGGATGATGCTACAAATTTTCCCAATGGGACGGCAATTACAATTACAAATATTGTTGATGCACTTGTCTATGATACTGATGATCCTGATGATGCCGAATTGTTAACATTAATAAATACAGGACAACCTCAAATTGATGAAGCAGGACTTGGAGATGCTACATTACATTCTTGTTCAAGATTGCCTAATGGTACTGGTGGGTTATTAAATACAGATACTTATGAACCTGCTATTCCAACTCCCGGTGCTGAAAACATGTATGTTCCGGTATTAGCATGGGATGCAACAACATTTACTGAAACACTAACAAACGATGGAAGTATTGTTACAGTAGTGACTTTGGTATTATCTGATGAAACATTTACTGTTACTTCAGGTGCAATGACTGAAACAACTCATTACACTGTTGCTAATGTACCTACGGGGTTAACTGTTCTTGTAACTGCAATTGACGTTAATAACGCAACTGTTGAATTAATAGGTAATGCAACAAATCACTTAGATGTTGATGATATTGCAAATATGGAAATTACATTTCTTGATGCAGCATTTACGGGTGGTGTAGCAATTAATGTTATTGATTATACTCAAACAGCTATTATAGTTGATTTCTTTGACCTTGCTCCAATGACTTTAGTATGGGATGCAACAACATTTATTGAAGATGTTGCTAATGATGGTAGTATTTCTACAGTAGTTAATTTAGTATTAGTAAGCGAAACATTTACTGTTACTTCAGGAGTAATGACAGCAACAACTCATTATACTGTTGCTAACGTACCCGCCGGATTAACAGTTCTTGTAACTGCAACTGATGCCAATAACGCAACTATTGAATTAACAGGTAATGCAACAAGTCATTTAGATGTTGATGATATTGCAAATATGGAAATTACATTCCTTGATGCAGCATTTTCAGGAGGCGTTGCAGCTAATGTTACAGGTTATACTCAAACTGCACTTGTCGTAGACTTTATGGATCCAGTAGTTCTTACACTTTCTTGGGATGCTACAACTTTTGTAGAAGATGTAGCCAATGATGGAAGTATCTCAACGGTTGTTAACTTAACTCTAAATAATGAGACCTTTGCAACAGTTGGTGCTTTAACTGCTACAGATTTTAGCATAGCTAATGTTCCTGCAGGATTGACAGTTGAAATTACAACAACAAGTACAACAGCAGCAACAGTGACGCTTACAGGAAATGCAACCAATCATGCGAATGCAGACGATATTGCAAATATGGAAATTACATTCCTTGATGCAACATTTACAGGTGGTGTAGCAGCTAATGTTACAGGATATACTCAAGCAGCTTTAGTAGTTGACTTTATGGATCCTGCATTAATTACTGACTTGGATATTGTAATGCCTAATGTATTAAACTATTCTTGTGATTTAACAGCAACAGAGCAGGTACCAATTTGTATTTCAAATGTTGGAGAAACAGTTATTTCATCAGGAGAAGTAATTACTGTTTATTATGAATATCCCATAGGTAATGTAGTAAGTGAGAATATAACATTAGTGTCTGATTTAGGACTAACTGATACTTTATGTTATCAGTTTACACAAACAGTCGATTTTTCAGCTTTAGGAATATATAATATTAGTATTTATTTCTATTATGCAAATGATGAAATATCTTCAAATGATACATTAATTGGTTCAATGGAACATTATGAAGTAATTGTTGATTTAGGAGCTACAAATGACACTATAAGTGTAGGTGCTTATCCAACTACTCTTGATGCTGGTGCTTGCGCTAGTCCAGGTGGATTTACATGTTCTTACCTATGGTCAGATGCTTCAACAGCACAAACACTTGTTGTTAATGCTGATGGTTGGTATACTGTAACTATTTCTGATGACAATGGTTGTGAAGGTATGGATTCAGTATTCGTAATATTAGATGTATTAGTAGATTCTCCTGTGAATGACATGGGAATTTCTATTTATCCTAATCCAACTAACAATATATTGAATATTGAAATTTCAAACAATAATAATATATCAGACCTTAAAATTGAACTTATAAGCGTTCATGGTCAATTAATTAAAGAATTAATGATTGAGAATAATATAAGTGAAATAAATGTTACTGATTTTGCTCCGGGAGTTTATTATTTAAGAATAAATTCAGAAAGCAATATTTTTATTGAAAAAGTAGTAATTCAATAATCATACTTATTACTATAAAAAAATGGCTGCTCAAATGAGTAGCCATTTTTTTATAAATAAAACACTAATGTGAAATTATGAAGAAAGCCTCTTAGCATTATTCTCTTATTATATCAATTGTTTATCTTGAACCCAAACTACAATTGTCTAAATTGGAATTAAACCTCGCTAATGCAGGTTGTTCGATTTTTTCAAATCTCCTATTGCGATAATCGGGGTTGAACAACTTTTTACATATTTTACTTGGAAACGCTACTTGGAAATATAGTGTGTCAATTTAACAAAAAGAAAAAGGCTATCCTTTATTAGAATAGCCCTTAAAATATATGAGTTGTGAAATTTATTTTACTTGTTCAATGGCCCAATTTACAGCTTCATCAAGCATTTCCTGAGGTGGATTTTTAATGAAACCTTGCTCAACCAAAGCAGCTGTCATATCTCTCGATTCCTGAATATCTCTTTTTGCAAACTCAAAAGCTTCTTCCCAAGTCATTTTAATTCTTGCTACTCCGTCCTCTATTGCTTGCATTGCCACATCAGCTGATTCAACTGGAAATACATTTGCCTCGCTCATAGTAGGTACAATATTCTCAGTATCAATACCCCTTTTTTCAGCATAATCAGCTAATGAATGAGCAGCTCTAATTGCCATATTATCTGTTATCTTTTTAGCTCTTACCATTAAAGCACCTTTTAGAATTCCAGGAAATCCAATGGAATTGTTAACCTGATTTGGAAAATCTCCTCTTCCTGTTGCAACAATATACGCACCAGCTTCTTTGGCTGCATAAGGGTAAATCTCTGGAACAGGATTTGCACATGCAAAAACAATTGATTTTTCTGCCATCGAACTTATCCATTCTGGTTTAATTACATCAGGTCCGGGTGTTGAAAGTGTTATTAAAACATCAGCACCTTTCATTGCTTCTTCCATTGTTTGGATTTTATTTGGATTTGTTTTTTCACATAATTCCCATTTCCTATAAAATCTTTTGTCCGCCCTTATGTCTTCTCTATCAGTATTTAATGAGCCTTTAGAATCAAAAACTATCATCTTTTTTGGGTTTCCACCATCAGCAATTATCAATCGGGAAATAGTTGTATTTGATGCACCTGCACCATGAAAAACTATTTTTGAATCTTCAATTTTTCTATTTGTTAGTTTTAAGGCATTTATTAGTCCTGCAAGAGTAACACAGGCTGTTCCTTGTGCATCATCATGCCAAACAGGAATATCACATTCTTCTCTTAATACATCAAGAACTTTATAACAATTTGGTTGTGAAATGTCCTCAAGATTAATAGCTCCAAAACTATGCTGAACCATTTTAACAAATTCAATTATTTTGTCAGGGTCGTTTTTTCCTTGTGCATTTTTACTGTCAATACAAAGAGCTACTCCATCAACTCCGCCTAAATATTTCATCAAAAATGCTTTCCCCTCCATAACTCCTAATCCTCCGGGAGGAGTACAATCGCCATCACCCAGTACACGAGTTGAATCACTTACTACCGCTACAAGATTTCCTCTGTTAGAAAGTTGAAAAGAAGCATCATTATTGTCCCTTATATCTGTTGATACCTTAGAAACACCGGGTGTATACCAAACATTAAACCAATTAAAACCCATTACAGGTGCTTTGGGAACTGTTTGAATTTTGCCACCATAATACTTATGAGAAGTTTCTGCAAGTTTTTTCAAAAAAAATGTTTTACCTTTTGCAATTTGCTCTTGTGTAAAATCATCAGGAAAAATGTCATCTAAATTGTCGAGATTTAATTTTATTTGATCCATTAAGTTGATTTTTAGTTATTATAGATTATAATTTGAATTTATGCAATAAATTTAAGGAATCAAATCAGTTTTTTTAAAAAATCTTCTTTTTTATTTTTATGTTTAATAATATAATTTTTCATAAACAAAAATTTTATTCAAATCCAAATAAATTTAATTCCCTAATATTGAACTGCCTGCATGGGTGAGAAGAAAATAAGTTTAAAAAAATTTGCAAGATAATTATTATCGTTATACATTTGTAGTGAATATAATAATGTAATCATTGCATTTATGAAAAAAACAAATAACATAAGTGAATTTTTATTAGAAAATAATATTAAACCATCATATCAAAGGTTAAAAATATTTGAGTATTTATATGTGCATAAAACACACCCAACAGTAGATGAAATATATAAAGCGCTGAAAGGCGAAATTCCTACTTTATCTAAAACAACTGTGTACAATACTTTGAAACTATTTGTTGACAAAGGAGTTGTGATAATTATAAATATTGAAGATAATGAAACAAGATATGATGCAGATACTTCATTACATGGACATTTTAAATGTGAAAAATGCGGAAATATTTATGATTTTAATGTTCATGACAATGGTTTAACTATTGATTTAAAAAAATTTAAAATAAAAGAAACACACATATATATAAAAGGTATTTGTGAAAAGTGCATAAATTAATGCAAAAAATTAACATTTATAAATCTTTAAAATATTAAAAAAATGGAAACAATAATAGGTAAAAAAGCTCCTGTATTTAAGGCAAATGCAGTGATAAATGGTAGCGAAATCGTAGAGAGCTTTTCGCTTGATCAATATATTGGCAAAAAAGATGTTATTTTCTTTTTCTACCCATTGGACTTTACATTCGTTTGTCCAACAGAACTTCTTGCTTTTCAGGATAAACTTGAAGAATTTGAAAAAAGAAATGTTGCAGTTATTGGATGTTCAGTAGATTCTGAATTCTCACATTGGGCTTGGTTGAATACTGAAAAAAATAAAGGTGGAATTAAAGGTGTAAAATACCCTATTGTATCTGATCTTTCAAAAACAATAGCTGAGAATTTTGGTGTACTTGCAGGAGAATATGATTATGATGATGATGACAATGCAATTTTCAATGGAGCACCAGTTGCATACAGAGGAACATTTTTGATTGACAAAGAGGGTGTTGTACGTCATTCTGTTATTAATGATTTACCTTTAGGTAGAAACGTAAATGAAGCTTTAAGAATGGTTGACGCTCTACATCACCTTGAAGAGTATGGAGAAGTTTGTCCAGCTAACTGGAACGAAGGCGATGACGCATTGAAAGCAACTTCTGATGGTGTAGCTGATTATTTGAGTAAACATTAAAATAATAATAACTTATAAAATTAAAAATTATGTTAAATAAAAGATTAGAAAAGGAATTAAATAAACAAATTAATGCTGAAATGTATTCAGCGTATTTGTATTTATCAATGTCGGCTTATTTAACTTCAAAAAATTTGCAAGGTTTTGCAAACTGGATGAAAATTCAATTTGAAGAAGAGCAGTCGCATGCTATGAAATTATATCAATATATTTTAGATAGAGGAGGGAAAGTTATTTTAGAAAAAATTGATAATCCTAAAATAGAATGGAAGAATGTTATTGAAGTTTTTGAAGATGCATTAACACATGAGCAAAAAGTTACTTCATTAATAAATAATTTGGTAAATATATCATATGAGGAAAAAGACCACGCAAGCGTTAATGAGCTACAATGGTTTGTAACAGAACAAGTAGAAGAAGAATCAAATGTAAATGATATTTTAGACCAATTAAGAATGATAGATGGAAAAGGTTCCGGCTTATTTATGCTTGATAGAGAACTTAAACAAAGAGTATTTGTTCCGATTAAATAAGATTGAGTTGAGAGTAATAAAATTTATTGCTATAGATTTTGTTACTTTCCAATAATCTTAACCAAAACACGTTTTCTTCTTTTTCCATCAAATTCTCCGTAGAAAATTTGTTCCCATGGACCAAAATCTAATTTTCCGTTTGTTATTGCAACAACAACTTCTCTGCCCATTATTGTGCGCTTAAGATGAGCATCTCCGTTGTCCTCAAATGTGTTGTGATTATATTGTGAGTGTGGTTTTTCAGGAGCGAGTTTTTCCAACCATATTTCAAAATCGCGATGTAAGCCGGATTCATCATCATTAATAAAAACACTGGCTGTTATGTGCATAGCGTTTACAAGACAAAAGCCTTCTTTAATGTTACTTTCTTGCAAACATTGATCTATAAATGAAGTTATATTGATAAGTTCTCTTCTTGCTTTAATATCAAACCAAAGTTCTTTTCTGTATGATTTCATAAGTTTATTAATATTGTTAGTTGTTTATGCCAATCAATTGTTGATTTTATATATAAATCATAATAAAAGTAAAAAGTTGGCAGTTGACAATCAGCAGTAGACAAAATTGTCAATCGGATTTTCTTTTTCTGATTTTTTCACCATTCCATTATTATAATAATTCAAGATATATTAGAACAATAGGGGCAGAAAGCAATATCCCATCAAAACGATCTAAGATACCACCATGTCCGGGAAGGATATTACCGGAATCTTTAACATTAATACTTCTTTTGAAAAGAGATTCAACAAGATCTCCAAAAGATGCCATGATAACTATAATAAATGAAATTATGAACCAATTAACTAATGTAATATTATTATAGAATAATGAAATAATATAAGCAATACTAAAAGTAACTATTGTACCACCTATTGTTCCTTCCCAAGATTTTTTTGGAGATATTTTTTTGCTAAGACGTGTTCTTCCTATAGTTGTTCCTATTAAATATGCACCTGTATCAAAAGCCCAAACAAGAAAAAAGAAACCAAGCAAAAGATTTGGATTATATGTGATATGAATAGGAGATGTACTTAAAAAATAAAAATTATTGAAAAAATTATTCATTGGTTCAATTTCAAGATTAAGAAAATTGGCTGTTGGAGCTGTTACTATATTTGTATCAAAAACAAAATAATTAAGCATTGATATAGGAAGAGCTATATAAATTATTCCCAAAAACGTATATGCAATGTTTGTAAATGGTTTTTTCTTGATTCTATACAATTCGCTAATAAAAACAAGAGTTAACAGAGGAATAAATAATAAAAATATTTTTATGCTAATATAACTTATTGAATGAAGAAAAAATAGCAAAAATAATATGATACCTATTGCAATACCTGTAAATTTTTGTGGAAATGATTTTACTTTTGATGCCATATCATAAAATTCTATCATTCCTATAACAAGTATCAAAAGAAATAAGAATATAAATGTAAGGCTGCTAAAAGCAATCGCTGATATTAATATAATTACAAACGCTATTCCTGAAAAGCTTCTTAGTGAGAGATCTTTTAGTTTTTTACTCAATTTTCAAATTCTTTAATTAATTCTTTTGCTTTTTCTTCATTGTCTTTATGCACATACATTTCAATATTTCCAATTGTAACATAAAGAGAATCTTTTTTATTAATAGCAATACTTTCTATGTCGTAATCACTAAAAATTTCTTTTAATACATCAGCATTATATTTCTTATTAGCGGTATAAACCAAAACCCAATCTTTCTCCATAATTTATTTGTTTTTTGTTTTCTTTATCTTCTCATCTTCTATCATCTTCTCATCCTCTGCTATTTTCTCATCCTCTATTATTTTCTTTTTAGCTTTCTCTTTTTTCTTTTCTTTTTTAATTTTTTCGGCATTGGATTTTCTTATCTCTTCCTCTTCTTCTGCTCTTGTTTTATAAGGTCTTTTGCCAAAAATTTCTTCCAAATCTTCGCTAAATATAACTTCCTTTTCAAGTAATTTTTCAGATAATATTATTAATTTTTCTTTATTTTCTTCAAGAGTTTTCTTAGCTCTTTTATACTGTTCTTCAACAATTAAAGATATTTCTTCATCAATAATTTCTGCTGTTTTTTCACTATAAGGTTTATTAAATGAATATTCCGATTGTCCGGTAGAATCATAAAAACTTATATTACCAATTTTTTCGCTCATTCCAAAATATGAAACCATCGCAGAAGCTTGTCGAGTTGCTCTTTCAAGGTCATTTAAAGCTCCTGTTGAAATTTTTCCAAAATTAATTTCTTCTGATGCTCTGCCTCCCAAAGTTGCACACATTTCATCCAAAATTTGTTCAGTAGTTGTTATTTGACGCTCATCCGGTAAATACCATGCTGCACCAAGTGCTTTGCCCCTTGGAATAATAGTAACTTTTACCAATGGACTGGAATGTTCTAATAACCAACTAACAGCTGCATGACCTGCTTCGTGATATGCAATTGTAAGCTTTTCCCCTTTTGTAATTATTTTACTTCGTTTTTCCAATCCACCAATTATTCTGTCAACTGCATCAAGAAAATCTTGTTTGCCGACCGCCTTATTGCCTTTTCTTGCTGCAATTAATGCAGCTTCATTACAAACATTTGCAATATCGGCACCGGAAAATCCCGGTGTTTGCTTAGATAAAAATACTACATCTACAGTTTTATCAATTTTAATTGGTTTAAGATGAACTTCAAATATTTCCCCCCTTTCTGTTAATTCAGGTAATTCAACATGTATTTGCCTGTCAAATCTGCCGGCTCTCATTAGTGCTTTATCAAGAATATCTGCTCTGTTTGTTGCAGCTATAATAATTACGCCACTATTTGTTCCAAAACCGTCCATTTCGGTAAGTAGCTGATTTAGTGTATTTTCTCTTTCGTCGTTAGCTCCATAATTAGGGTTTCTGCCTCTTGCACGACCTATTGCATCAATTTCATCAATAAAAATAATACAAGGTGCTTTTGTTTTAGCTTGTTTGAATAAATCTCTTACCCTTGAAGCTCCAACACCAACAAACATTTCAACAAAATCTGAACCTGAAATTGAGAAAAAAGGCACATTGGCTTCACCTGCTACAGCTTTTGCAAGTAATGTCTTTCCTGTACCGGGAGGTCCTACCAATATGGCTCCTTTTGGAATTTTACCACCAAGTTGAGTATATTTTTTTGGATGTTTAAGAAATTCTACAATTTCCATTACTTCGACTTTCGCCTCTTCCAAACCTGCAACATGAGTAAAATCTACCTTTACATTTGTTCCTTTGTCAAAAATTTGTGCTTTTGATTTTCCGATATTAAATATTTGGCTTCCACCACCACCACTTCCCATACGACGAATAAAAAATATATATATTGCAACAAAAAATAATATTGGGAATATCCAACTTAAAATATCTCCAAATACATCTTTTCTCTCGTCAGTTGTTACAATAAGGTTATCACCCTGCGCAACATATTCATCTTGGTATAAAATTATTCGTTCTTCAAATTTTTCTAATGATAATATAGTATATACATAATGTGGTTCATTAGTTGAAAAAAGACTTCTGCTTTTCTTTAAATTTATATATTTTTCATTAGCTAGTCTATCACTTTTAATAAATATTTCAACAAAATCTCTGTTTACAATAACGACCTTATCAACATCTTTCGGCTTAAGCATGTCGTTTTCAAATCTATGCCAAGTTATATTTTCGGTACTTCCTCCAAAATCAATAAACTGAACAGCTATTAAAATAAATGCAACAATGCCATATACCCAATAAATATTAAATTTTGGTTTTTTGGAAAGTTTACCGTTGTCAGACTTATTCTGTTGAGTTTTCTTATTTTTATCTTCGCTCATATTATTTTGTATTTACTTTTGTGGTTTTTGCATCTGCCCAAAGATTTTCAATATCGTAAAATTGCCTTGCTTTTGATTCAAAAACATGAACCACAACATTTGCATAATCAAGTAGTATCCAATGTGCATTTTCATGCCCTTCTTTATGCCAAACACGTTCCTTTGTCTTATTTCTAACAGTTTTAACAACATGATCGGAAATAGCTTGCAACTGCATTTTTGAATCTGCATGACATATTATAAAAAAATCACAAATTGTATTTTCAATTTTTCTTAAGTCAAGTTTAACAATATCTTCTCCTTTTTTATCCTGTATTCCTTCAATAATTACTTTTGATAGTTTTTCAGATGTTACCATATATTGTTTTAAAATGAATTTTTAAGAATGCAAAGGTAATGATTTTTTAACTTTTAAAATATACAAATTAATGAAACAGAAATTATAAACTTATTTCTCCATTGAAAACAAATTTAGTTTCTCCTTCAAGCCAAATATTTGTAAATGAATTTTGCTCTGTTTTGGAAAAATAAATATTTAATTTTCCACCTTTCGCCTGTAAATTTACTGATTTTGGGATATTTTCATATTGAACAACAGATGCTATAGCTGTTGCAACAGCTCCTGTTCCACAACTTAATGTTTCTTTTTCAACCCCTCTTTCATAAGTTTTAAATAAAATATAATCATTTCTTATTTCTGCAAAATTCACATTAGTCCCGAATGGAGCAAATCTGTTATCAAATCGTAGATCTTCACCTGTTTTTTCAATATTAATATTATCTAAATTATTGGTAAATTGAACAAAATGCGGAGAGCCTGTATCAAGAAAATATCCATCATCGTATTTTTTTATTTCTGTAACATCTATCATTTTTAATTTTACAATATTATTTTCATCAACAATTGCAGTATGTGCGCCATCAGTTGCTAAAAATATCGTTTCATCCTTAATAATATTCATTATTTTGGCAAAAGCAACAATACACCTACCCCCATTACCACACATAGAACCTTCTTTACCATCAGAATTATAGTATTTCATTTCAAAATCATAATTGTTAGAAGGAAGTATAGTCATAAGTCCATCGGCACCAATACCAAAATTAGGATTGCATAATTGTTTAATAATATCAGTATTTAAATCAATATTTTGAGATTTGATTTTACTGATAATAATAAAATCGTTACCCGTGCCATGAAACTTGTAAAATGGAATAAGCATAAATTGTTAAATAAGGTTAAAATAAACATATTAAAATAACATTTCAAAGATATTATACGTTTTAGTAATATGCAAAATTGGTAAAATTAACAGAAAATAGTATTGTCAAAGTATATTATTCCAATGAAATTTTGACATATTATACATTTTCTTGTGAAAACAAGTTGGCGAAAAAATCTATTAGTCTGTTTTTCTGCCAGATACGGCGCTTTGGTAAAATAATTAAAAATAAATGGAAATTATATTGACAAGCGCATTAAAATGAATTAACTTTGCAAGTTCAAATTTTGTGAAAATCCATAAGTGTTTTAGTAAAAAATGAGACAATTAAAAATAACCAAATCCATAACAAATCGTGAAAGTGCTTCTCTCGATAAATATTTACAAGAAATTGGAAGAGAAAATCTTATTACTGTTGAAGAGGAAGTAGAATTAGCACAACGAATTAGAAAAGGAGATAAACTGGCATTAGAAAAGTTGACTCGTGCTAATTTAAGATTTGTTGTATCTGTTGCAAAACAGTACCAGAATCAAGGTTTGAGTTTACCGGATTTAATAAATGAAGGAAACTTAGGTTTAATTAAGGCTGCGGAAAAATTTGATGAAACTCGTGGGTTTAAATTTATTTCTTATGCTGTTTGGTGGATTAGACAATCTATTTTACAAGCATTAGCAGAACAATCAAGAATTGTTCGCTTACCTTTAAATCAAGTTGGTTCATTAAATAAATTGAATAAAGCATTTTCAAAATTTGAGCAGGAAAATGAAAGAACACCTTCTCCTGATGAACTTGCAACTGCTTTGGATATTCCAAGAGAAAAAGTATCAGATACATTAAAAGTTGCTGGTAGACATATTTCTGTTGATGCTCCTTTTGTTGATGGTGAAGACAACAGCTTATTGGATGTTTTAGTAAACCGAGATTCCCCAAGAGCTGATAATAGTTTGATAAATGAATCTTTAAGCAGAGAAATTGAAAGAGCAATATCAACTTTAACAGAAAGAGAAAGAGATATTATTAAACTTTTCTTTGGTATTTCTTGTCAGGAATTTACTCTTGAGGAAATAGGAGAAAAATTTAATTTAACACGCGAAAGAGTTAGACAAATTAAAGAAAAAGCAATTAGAAGATTGAGACATACTTCAAGAAGCAAATTACTTAAATCTTATTTGGGATAAGAATATATATGAATTTATGATATGAAGCTGTTTTCGAGAAAACAGCTTTTTTTATACGCGCACTCCAATTAATAAAATATCATCAATCTGCTCAAGATCTCCTCTCCATTCTTCTATTGTGTCATCATAAATCTTTTTTTGTTCTTCCATAGGTTTTTCATGATGTTCGATCAGAAGATCTTTAAAATTTTTGTATTTATATTTTTTTCCTGCCGCACCACCAAATTGGTCTGCATAGCCATCAGAAAATATCATTATAACATCATCATCTCGTAATTGTATAACATGATTGGTAAATGGTTTTAATGTTTCATCATCATAAGCTCCAATTGGATGCTTGTCTCCTTTTGTTACAATAAGTTCACCATCTCTGATCATGTATAATGGATTATTTGCTCCTGCAAATTCTAATATTTTTTTCTTGTAATCAATGCAACAAAGTACCATATCCATACCATCCCTAATAGTAGTATCATTACTTTTTTGACCTAAAGTATTACTTACTATTTGGTTTAAGTGGTTTAATACTTCTGCAGGTTGTGTTGTTCCATGCTCAATAATTGCCTGATTTAAACCATTATGTCCAACAATACTCATAAATGCACCGGGCACTCCATGTCCGGTACAATCAATGGCTGCAAACAATATCTTGTCTTCTGTATTATGCATCCAGTAAAAATCACCACTAACAATATCTTTTGGTTTATATAAAACAAAGGAATTTTTCAGAAATTTATTTACAAAATCGTTTGGAGGTAGTAATGCCTCCTGAATTCTTTTTGCATAACGAATACTGTCCATTATATCTTTATTTTTTTCTTCAATTATTTCTTTTTTCTCCAATATTTCTTCGTTTTGTTGGTTTAGTTCTTCGTTTTTTTCTGCAATTTCACGTGTTCGCTCTACTACTTTTTGCTCTAATACTGCTTTTTCGTGCTTAAGTTTCTTTTCACGTAATCTTATAAAAAGATATATTAAAACTATTACCAGAATAACAACTGATATTATAAACCACAATGTTTTCCAAAATGGAGGCATAATTGAGAAATGAAACTCATAAGGTTTTTCGTTCCATTTTCCATTTTCATTTGCTGCAATAATTTTAAAAACATAATCGCCCGGAGCAAGACTTGAATATACAACTTCATTATCGGTTCTAACAGGCGACCAATTTGTTTCCACTCCCTGAAGCATATATTTATACTTTATTTTATTAGGATTACTTAGCGAAATAGCAGAAAATTTAAAAGTTAAATGATTATCGGAATACTTTAACTCAAGATTTGAGGGAATATTGAACCATGGCGACATACTATCGGCTTTTGTTGTCCAGTCGATACTTTCATAAAAAAGGTCGATGCCTGTAAGGTGAATAACAGGTGTTTTTTCGTTTATTTTTTCATTTTCGGGAGTATATTTTGTTAATCCGTTAACTGTTCCAAACCAAACATTCCCCTCATTATCGTTATAAACTGAGTTTAGTTTATTTTCAACACCCAAAAAGCCGTCTGTTCTGTCGTAGTTTTTTACTTTAACAATATTCATATTATCGTCAAATAATATTTTGTCAAAGCCTTTATCTGTTCCAACTATTAATGTATTTTTATCTTGAAAAACAAGTGAATAAATATTTGGTGAGCCAAGCATACTATTGTCTGCAATATTTTTTATCATTACAGTATCACTGGTATTATTATCGAACAGGTACAAGCCTCCGCCAAAAGTACCAATTAAAATATTTCCTTTACTGTCTTCAACAAGTGCATGTATTGTTTTATAATTTAATCCTTCTGCTTCGTCGTATTGTGTCATTTCGCCTTTTCTGAATTTCATAAGTCCGCCCAGAGTTCCAATCCAGATATTGCTGTCTCTGCTTTCTATTATTGTTTGTATCTGATCGTTTGCAATCTCGTACTCACTATCCTTAGTGATATTAAAATATTCACCATTATTATATATACTCAACCCTGCTCCTGTTCCTATCCATATAATTTCTTTTTTATCAACCAAAACACAATTTACCCTATTGTCGATTAATCCGTTTTCTTCGTTTATACTAATAAAATTACCTTCAATTAATATGCTTATACCTTTTTGTGTAGATATCCATAAATTATCTGCTCCATCAACAAAAAGAGAATTAACATTATTATCTATTAATCCGTTTTTAGTAGTTAATTTTTTAAATGTGGGAATATTGTTTTTGAATTTTACCTGCATTACTCCATCACCAAGCGATGATATCCAAAAATCATTGCTCTTGTCTTTTATTATGCTTGTTATTTGCTCGTTAAATAATCCGTCGTTTTTGTTGTAATGCGAAAAATGATTTCCCAAAAATCTTATTAAACCATTTCCCATTGTTCCAAACCAGATATTATTTTCATTATCTTCAATCATGCAAAGTATCTGATTGTTTGGCATTCCTTGCTTTTCTGAATAATATGTGAAACTTGTATTATCAAATTTGCTCACACCTGTTTTATCGGTGCAAAACCAAATATTGCCTTTTGTATCTTGCATAATATCCCATATGGTAAATCCGTTCAATCCGTTTTGCTTGTTATAAAACTCAACTTTTCTGTTATCTTTTTCTTTGGTGTAAATTTTAATAGCTCCTGCATCGTAAGTTCCAAACCAAAGATCTCCATTTTTATCTTCTTCAATACAGGTTATAATATTACTTGAAAGAACATCGTCTTTACTAAGCATTTCAACAGAAAATCCAGTTTCGTTAAACTTTAAAATATTAATGCCGCCATACATTGCCAGCCATATATTGCCTTTTTTATCTTCATGAACATCAAAAATAAAATTGGTTTCCAAACCATCTTTTGTAGTAATATTTTGTATTTCAAACAATTTGTTTTTTAATACCGTTATTTTGTTTAATCCATTATCGCCGGCTGCCCATATATTGCCTTTTTTATCTTCACTAAAATTAAGAATAGTACCGCTTGTTAAACCAATACTTGTATCGATAGTTGTAAATTTATATCCGTTGTAAAAACTTATTCCTTTATCGGTGCCAATCCATATATTGCCTTTGCTGTCTTCAAATAACGACCTTACAACATTGCTGCTAATTCCCTGTTTTTTGCCAAACACGCTAAAGTTTATTCCGTCGAACCGGCAAACACCGCCACCATCGGTTCCAAGCCAAAGATATCCTCTTTTGTCTTGTATCATACAATACACAATTGATTGCGATAAGCCACTTTCAATAGAATATGTTTTGAAATTGTTTTGCTGCGAAAATAAGTTTGAAATCACTAAAAACAGTATTATCAATGTAATTTGAAGTTTCATATGTTTGTTTTTTGTAAACTTATGATGTAAAAATACAAAAAAAGGAGTGTTTTCTCCTTTTTTGTTTATTACTTTTTATTTTATTTTGGTTTTATTATTACGACATTAAGCATTAACAATTACTACAAAAAGGGTCTTTGTGTTTATCGTCGTCTTCTTTTACCAGTTCAAGAAAATGCCCCATTTTATATTTTTTTGTATGCAGATATTTTTCGTTGTACTTATTTGGAGTTATTTCATCTTGTACATTTTCAACTATTGATAAACCATAGCCCTCTAATCCTGCTCGTTTTACAGGGTTATTGGTAATAAGCCTAATCTTTGAAACTCCAAGGTCGCGAAGAATTTGTGCCCCAACACCATAGTCTCGTTCATCATCTTTATATCCGAGTTTAATATTTGCCTCAACTGTATCAAAACCTTCCTCTTGTAATTTATATGCTTCAATTTTACCAAATAATCCAATACCTCTACCCTCCTGATTCATATATAAAACAACACCTTTACCTTCTTTTTCAACCATTTCCATTGCCTGATACAATTGTGGTCCGCAATCGCAGCGTAGGGAACCAAAAATATCGCCTGTAATACACGATGAGTGAACACGAACAAGAACCGGCTCATCTTTTTTCCATGTTCCCTTTATTAATGCAATATGCTCAAGTCCGTTTGAAAGTTGTTTAAAAGGTATTAAATCAAAATTTCCATGATTAGTTGGTAATTTTACACTTGTTCCTCTTTTAATTAATGTTTCCTGATTGAGTTTATATTTAATAAGGTCTTCAATTGATATAATCTTGAGATTAAATTTTTTAGCAATTTTAATAAGATTTGGTAAGCGTGCCATTGTACCATCTTCATTCATAATTTCAACCAAAGCACCGCCAGGTTTTAATCCTGATAAACTTGCAAGTTCAACAGTTGCCTCGGTGTGCCCTGCCCTTCTGAGAACACCTTTTGTTTTTGCTTTAAGTGGAAATATATGTCCTGGTCTTCCAAGTTCTTCTGGTTTGGTTTTTGGGTCAACAAGAGCTTTAATTGTTTTAGCTCTATCGCTTGCAGAAATACCTGTTGTACATCCTTGTCCAACAAGATCAACTGAAACAGTAAAAGGAGTTTCATGAGTAGCAGTATTTTTTCCTACCATCAATTCAAGCTCAAGTTCTTCGCACCTGTTTTCAGGTATTGCTGCACAAATCAAACCTCTCCCGTGTGTTGCCATAAAATTTACAATTTCAGGAGTAATAGTTTCAGCTGCCGTAATAAAATCTCCTTCATTTTCCCTGTCTTCATCATCAACAACAATTATTACTTTACCCTGTCTTATCTCTTCAATAGCTTCTTCTATTGTATTGAGTTTAATAGCATTTTTTTTTGTCATAATTTTACACTTTCTTTAATTACCGCAAAGTTATAATTTGTTAAATTGTATTTGCAATAATTTATTGTGTTTTTAAACTCAGGGTCGTTTAATTTTAATTTTAACCCAAATAATTCAGATTATGGAACAATAACATTCAGCGATTTAGGATTAATTTGCATATTTATGTTTTGATCTAAAAAACATGGTTCACCATCAATATGCATAAGCAATTTTTTTTCAGATATTACTTCAATGTTCTTTCCTTGCAAACGTTCATAGTATTTTGATTTATGCAGTTTCTTGTTAAACAAACGAACGCCTAATGAAACAGAAGCAATAAGTGGGAATTTGTTTAAAATTGCAATATCAATTATTCCATCATCGATTTTTGCAAGTGGAGCTATATGTGCATTATTTCCAAATTGTGTGGAATTTGCAAAGCTTATTGAAAAAGCTTTTTTATTATATTCAACTCCATCAATTGTAAAATTGTAATTTACAGCCTTGTATTTTTTAAATTCCTTAAATGTAATTTTAATGTATGATAAGAAACCTCGTGTTTTGGCATTGTCAAACATATAGCCAATATGTGCATCGAAACCCATTCCTGCAACATTAACAAAATGCTTATCGTTTATTTTTACAGTGTCAATATTCAAAAATTTTTGAGCATTTATTATTTTAATTGCTTTATCGGGTTTTAATGGAATATTTAATGTTCTCGCCAATCCATTACCGGAGCCGGCAGGCAATAAAGCTAATTTTACATTATGATTTACAACTGCTCTTACTACTTCGTTTATTGTTCCATCACCACCAACTACGCCAATAATATCGTATCTGTCTTTAAATTCGTTAGCCATTTCAAAAGCATGTCCTGCATATTTTGTAAATTCAATAAAAATTTCGAATTGAGTTTCATCAAGATGTTGAGTAATTAAATTACTTACGCGTTCAAATTTTCCCGTTCCCGATTTTGGATTTATTATAAATATAATCTTTGTTTTATTCATCAATGAACAACTAAATCGTTTTTTAATAATCTGTTATTATATTGTTGAATTATTGCTTTAATTTTCTTTTCCATTTCATTTACTTTTGGAATATTGCTTTTTCCCTCTTTAATCAAGTTGTTTTTCAATAAACTATCAATTTTAAAATTATAAGAGCTAATCACTTTATTGCCATCAAAAAATAATGTGTAATCTCCTTCTATTAATTGATAAATTCCATTAATATAATTTATGGCAAAATGCTTGGAATTTGAATCAAAAACACTATTTCCAAAAGCAACAATTTCTTCATCAAGACCCATATAATCAATAATTGAAGGAAATATATCTGTATGCTGGGTAATTGTGTTATTTTTCCCAATAAGCAAGCTGTCACCCGGATGATAATATATAACAGGTACAGAATACATACCTAAATTATTATGATAATAACTACTCATTCCTGCAGAAGTATGGTCGGCAGTAATAATAAACAGAGTATTATTATACCATGGCATTGTTAAAGCAGTTTCGAAAAACTTTCTTAATGAAAAATCGGCATATTCAATGCTTTTTAATATTTCATAATTACCTCCATTAAATTTATTTTGATATTTATTAGGGACTTTATAAGGATGATGAGAAGAAAGTGTAAAAACAGTAGAAAAGAATGGTTGCGAGAAATTATTCAAGTGTTTTGCAAAAAACTGTAAAAACGGTTCATCAAAAATTCCCCATTTGCCATCGTAATCTTTCATATCAGGATATTCACTTTTTCCATAATATTTCTCTATTCCTGCAAGTTTGGCAAAGTTATCGAATCCCATAGTGCCATTTGTTCCTCCATGAAAAAATGATGTATTGTAATTATACTTTTTTAATGTTAATGCAATACTATTAATATTATTAGAAGTGTATGATGATGTAATAAAAGGATTATCCATTAATGATGGTAATCCTGAAATTATTGCAGGCACAGCCTCCATTGATTTTTTTCCGTTTGCAAAACTATTTTCAAAACTTAAGCTATGTTCAATAAGGCTATCTAAAAATGGAGTATATGTTTTCCCATTATTGTAAGCACCTATATATTCTTTTGAAAAACTCTCAAGTATTATTATAACAACATTTGAATTATTTTTTTCTTTAGAATTTAATTTGACAACAGGAGAATATATATCCTTTATTTCCTCTTCTGACAAATAATTAACAACATGAATATCATCTTTGTAAAAAGTTTTTAAGATAGTAAACGGAGTATTTAATATAAGTGGTAAATTCTGAGATGAGGTATATTTTGCCGCAGTAATTATTCCTGTTGGTCTATAAGAAAAACCTCTTACAGTAAAAACCATTAATGTTATTATTGAAAACGAAATAAAAGATTGAAGAATTATTTGTTTATAATTTGCTTTAAGCCTAGTGAAATTAGTTTTAAAAATCTTTTTATAAACAAAATAGAGCTTAAATATTACAACAATCCATAAAATTAAAATATACCAGAAATCTTTAAAAAATTGAGGTAATAAAACCCAAGTATCATCGCCAGTACTAATTAATTGAAAAAAATCAGCAGTTGTTCTCTTATTAGTAAATTTAAAATATTCTATATCAATGAAGTTAAAAAGAAGAACTGCGGAGTTAATTATAATAAAATAAATGTATAATGCTTTTTGATATCCTTTACGATTTTTAAAATTTCCGGGAATAAGATGAAGAATTATAAATATTGAGTTACAAATTACAATTGTAAACCAATCGAAACGAATTCCAAAAAAGAATATTTTTATTGTTTCAATAAAATCAACATCAAAATATTCATGATTAAAAATAAGGAAGATCAATCTGCTTAGTTGATAAGCCAAAATAAGCAGGAATAATCTTTTAAATAAAATGATTATATGTTGAAAATAATTTTTCATAAAAAAAGAGCTACTATTTCGAATGAAAAGCAGCTCTATATTTTTTATTAGATTACTATTTTAAATTTTTGCATATACTTCAACAACCTGATCGCTTAGATTTTGTCCTCCTCCTCCAGTTCTGTCGATAGTATAATTTATTCTAAACTTATAAAAGAATACAGTATCAATGAAATAACTTTGCCCCTGAACACCCTGTATATTAAAATCATAAGTATTTCCATTTGTCATAACTCCCTCCATAGTTTGGTAAGGAATATCAATATATTTTCTCCAAACAGTATCAGGTATTGTTTGAATAATTGTGTCTCTAAGATTTCCATACACTTTCAATCCTGTAATCTGTGACAATTTGGGTAATAAAATTCTATTATTTACTTTTGAATCAGGGCTAACGGTCATAGAAACACCTGTATAATCAAGACTTGCTCCATTTAACTCATCGTCACTAGATTTATCAACATAATAATCTACAGCAAATCTTTCTGATTGATTATATACGGTAACAGTTCTATCAATAGTAGTTGTGTTTTCAGCTTTATCTGTAACACTATAAGTAACAGTATAAGTTCCCATGGTAGTTGTCATACCTTCTAAATTTTTCCAATCTGTTATTCCATCTGGCATTCCCGGCATATCATATTCTACTGACATTGTTGATGAAATATCAGATCCGTCAAAATTATCGTCGGCATAGGCACCATCATCATCATAATAGCTTTGTAAAATTACTCTTTTTGGATTATCTCCATTTAAAAAAATTTTAGGACCAGTTTCATCTTTAGGTTTGCAAGAAAAAATAAATAAACCTATTGTAAAAATTAAGATTATTAAATTTATCTTTTTCATAATAAAAAAATTTTTTTTGCAATAATACAAAAATAAAACGAAAAACACATAATAATAGTATAATTTTGTAATGTAAAATAAATTTTGGTACTTTTATGCAATTATTTTTAATATGTCTGCAGCTAAAACTGAAATAAAATCATTTATTAATTTCATTTACAATTATTCAAAAGATATTCCTGAAAATGAAATCAATTTTATTTATGAAGGTGAAATCAATCATCAAACAATATTGGCATTTACCACACTAATTGAAGCCCAACTTATAAAAAATGGAGAAAAAAACATAGTTAAAAAGAAAGTATTTAATATCTTGATTGAAGTTCTTCAAAACATATATAATCATGGCAATTATTTAAACAACTCAGAAAATACTGAATCGGGGAAAGGTGTTGTAATGGTAAATAATAATAAAACATTTTACAAAATAACCTCAGGAAATATTATAAAAAATGATATTATTGATGTAATTAAACCGTTATTTTTTAAAATTAATACTTGTAATGAAAAATCAATAAGAGGATTATATAAAAAACAATTAGCTGAAGGCAGAATTTCTGCTAAAGGTGGTGCTGGTTTAGGATTTATTGACATGGCAAGAAAATCAGGACAAAAAATAGATTTTGATTTTATTAAAATTGATAGTAAATTGTCATTTTTTATTATTTCTTTTAAAATTAAAAAAAAATAGATTATGGAAGTAATTAAAATTGTTGCAACACATGATACACCAAATATAATTTTGGATGCAGAAAATGGTATTTTTGAAATTTCAGGGAAATCACTTCCGGAAGATGTTAATGCATTTTATTCTCCAATTATAGAGTGGTTAGATGAATATTCTAAATCTCCAAATGAAAAAACAGTTATTGATATAAAATTTGATTATCTAAATACTGCTTCTTCAAAATTTCTTTTTACTTTTTTCTTAAAATTAGAAAAATTACATGAGTCTAATGAGAACGTTTTAATTAAATGGCATTTTGCTGATGATGATGAAGACATGCAAGATGTGGGAGAAGAATTTGCAGATGTAATAAAATTACCTTTTGAACATATTAGTTATCCGGTAGATTAAATTCATCTCATTATTATTACTTTTTTTAAGATTATAGATTCTTTATATTTAATCCGAGTATAATATATTCCTTCTTCAAAATTTGAAACATCAATTTTAATATTATTTGAGTTTAAATCACTACTTAATAGTTGGCTTACTGTTTTACCTACAACATTAATTATACTCACCTCAAATCTTCCGTCAATGATATCATTAATATTAACTTTTATTTCTGTTGATGCAGGGTTAGGGTAAATTGAAATAACTTCTGAAGAATATTCTTTTACAAGAACAGAAGATTTACAAAATGGCACAACAATATTATCATTTGCTGTTTGACAACCATTTGCATCAGTTACCGTAACTTTATAGGGAGCTTTACATAAATTTGTAATAGTTTGTGTAGTTTCTCCGTTATTCCATATATATGTATATGGCAGAGCTCCTCCTGTTGCATTCACGGTTATGGCTCCTGTACATTGAAATTTTTGAGTACAAGCTACAAATGTACCTATAATTTCAATAGTATTCATTTCAATTAAAACAGTGCTTGTATAAGTATTTAAACATTGATCTGTTACGGTAACATAATATGTACCAATTGCTAAATTAGTAGCTGTTGAGTCTGTATGCCCGCTTGACCATGCGTATGAATATGGTGGATTACCATTACTTGGTGTTACAATAGCTACGCCATCATCCCAACCAGTACAGGAAATATGACTTACAAATGTAATAACTGAAGATACATGAGGTAAATAACTCACAGTAGTACTACCTATTACAGAACAAGCATAATTATCAGTAACTGTTACAGTATATGTGCCAATATCAAGTCCTGTAATAGTTTGCGTTGTTCCTCCATTTGACCAATTGTATGTATAAGGTCCGAGTCCACCAGTTGGCGTAACAGCAGCTTCTCCATCCATAGATATTGGAATTCCTGAACCATCAACACAACTTACCGGTTTAGATGTAAAAGATAATTCATCAAAACAACCATATTTTGCAATAAAAGAATCCATATTCCCAGTATTTGTATTAACAATTGTTTCAGAACCAATATATATAAAATCTGATTTAAAATATCCTGCTATATATACATTACCAAGATTATCAACAGCAATATCTGAAGCTCTGTCTTCTGCTTCATAACTTGTTGATAAAATTTGTACTGCAGATTGTTCAACTCCTGAAAATCCATCATAAAATCCAAAAAATGCATCTTGATTTGTAATTGATGAAGACGTTAAAATATCAGCATTTATTTGAAGTGTTCCGGAAAAAGAACCGGAAAGTAAAACATCATTATTACTAACAAAAATATCTAAGGCGTAATCATTGCTTGAACCCCCTGAATTTGTAGCCCACAAAACATTTCCGTTTGCATTAAGTTTTGAAATAAAAATATCATATCCTCCATTGCTTGTTAGCATTTCTGCATCAAAAAGCAAGGTATCCTGAAAATATCCTGCTAAATATAAATTGCCATTAACATCAATTGTTGAATTATAAGTTCTGTCATCCAATTTACCTCCAAAATTTTTAGCCCAAACAACATTTCCTGAATTGTCTAATTTGATTATTACAACATCTCTTTGTCCTTTAGAAACAAGTGTGTCAGTTTCAACAATAATTGTATCAGTGAAAAAACCTGAAATATAAATATTATTTGAATTGTCAACGTTTATACTGTTAATATCAGATAAATTTGATGAGCATTTAAAATGTACTGAATTAAGATAATTTCCTGCATCATCAAATTTAGCATACCAAAAATTCTTGAAACCATTGGACAATAACGTTTCTGTAGGAGAACTTGGATCTCCAAAATTAATTTCTTCTTTAAAAAGACCTATTAATGAAATATCTCCATTAGTATGTAGAGCTATTGATCTACCTTTTTGAATATTATTTCCGCTTCCAATATTATTTGACCAAATTAAATTTCCATCAATATCATACTTTGCTAAAAAAGCATCTTTATTATCGGTGCAAATAAGAGTTTTGGAATCGAATATTATTTTAGAATCGAAATATGAATTAGATTGAAAACTGCCTGTAATATATGTGTTCCCACTGTCATCAATGAAAAGAGCCTTTGGATCATCAATGTCAACATCTCCAGCTTGTCTTACCCATAGTAATTTATTGTTTTTAGATAATTTTGATAGTAATATATCCTTACTTCCGTATGAAATAATATTTTGACCTAAAACATCAATTGTTCCATAAAATTCTGTTAAGGCATAAACAGAATTATCGTTATCTGTACAAATAGCTTCAACATCAACATTCTCATTTCCTTTGATTTGAGATGTCCACAGCCATCCTTGCGAATATGCGGTTATTTGTGATATTATTAGTATAAATAATATTAAGAATATTTGCTTCATATATTGTTTTAAAAAGCAGGTAAAAATACCTGTAAAAACAAGTAAATATACTTACTTTCTATGAAAAATAATAAAAAATGGTTTACGTCTTTGACAAAATACATATATTATGTTTTGAATATGCTTTTATTTTACACTAATAAAAAAAACTGATAAATTGAATAAAAATTATACTTAAGAATAATAATGAAAATAAAATTTCCAGTAATATTTTATTTTTCCATGTAATTAGAAAAATTGACAACAAAAATGATAATGGAATTGACAATAAAATAAAAAATGTAAATGATGGAAATATAGTGTATATAAAACATGTAATTAGTAAAAAAGCTATAAAACATGTATATATTTTTCTTGCCTCAATTTTTCTTATATAAACATCATTGAAAGAAAAGAATATTGAAAAAATTAATAATATAAACACAAAAAATAAAAAAATATAATTTGCATAATGTAAACAAGGGAATTCAAATTGAGATGAATAAATTAAAATGAAATTTTCAAACAAGTAGTTAATGTTATCAAAAATAAAGAAATATGATATTAAAAACAAATATGGAACAATAAGCCCTATTATTGAAATAAAAATTTCTCTTAAATTAAATGATCTTATTATTATTAAACATATCCAAACAAATACAATAAGGTATATTGCATAATGAAAAAAGAAACTGCTAATTGCTATTAAAAATGATGCTGCAAAAATTTCGGAAAAAGGATTTACTTTTTTATGTGTAGAAAATAAAATTGAAATTGAAAAAACAATAAAAGGCCCAGCCAAATATACCGGATAAATTTTTTGTAAAATAACAAATGCACTTGAAAGTATAATAAAAATAAATGCAGGTAAATAAGTTCTTTTTCCAATAAGAGTATATTTAAAATTTAGTCTAACAATTACAATAGCTTGTAATATAATTGACAATATTGGGATAAGGTATAATAGAAATGATGATGGGTTTATTAAATTAAATAATCTGATAAATAATATTGTTTGCCCGTAAAAATCCTCATGCTCAACAATTGAATAATCTAATATACTGCCCGTCCATAATAATATCAATAATATTAAAGCTACAAATAATACAAATGGGTGTTGACTCTTAAATAACTTTAATATCATTTGAATTTACAATTAAAATTTAAACAGTTTTTTAATCTTTTAAATCGAAACCAATATCTTTTCTGAAATATTTTTTCTCAAAATCAATAACAGATGCATTAGCATATGATTTTCCTAATGCTTCATTAATATTATTTCCATAAGAGCTTACTGCTATTACTCTTCCTCCGTTGGTAATAATATTTTCTTCGAGATTTTTTGTTCCTGCATGAAATAAAATACTACCTTCTGTTTTATCAATGTTCGAAATTATTTTTCCTTTCTCATAATCTTCAGGATATCCACCTGAAACCAACATAACGGTTGACACTGTTCGGGATTCAATCTCTATGTTTTTATCATTTAAATTTTCATTTATAACTCCATTAAATAAATCAATAATGTCACTTTTTATTCTTGGAATAACAACTTCTGCTTCGGGATCACCCATTCTAACATTATATTCAATAACATAAGGATCCTCATTTACTTTCATTAACCCAATGAAAATAAATCCCTTATAGTCAACCCCTTCATTAATTAAGCCTCTAACTGTTGGCTTAACAATACGTTCTTCTACTTTTTGCATAAATGTTTTATTTGCAAACGGGACAGGTGATATTGCCCCCATTCCACCCGTATTCAATCCTTTATCACCCTCTCCAATTCTTTTATAATCTTTTGCTTCAGGTAATATTTTATATGACTTACCATCTGTTAACACAAACACCGATAATTCAATCCCTTTTAGAAACTCCTCAATAACAACTGTTTTGCTTGCATCTCCAAATTTTCCTTCTAGCATTTCAGATAATTCTTCTTTTGCTTTTTCTTTATCATCTATTATTAATACTCCTTTTCCTGCAGCCAGACCGTCAGCTTTCAACACATAAGGTGATTGCAATGAATCTATAAAACTTGCGCCTTCATTTAACTGCTCTTTATTAAAACTTTTAAATGCTGCTGTTGGAATTTCATATTTTAACATAAAATTTTTTGCAAATTCTTTACTTCCCTCAAGTATTGCACCTTTTGCACATGGGCCTATAATTCCAACATCTTTTAATTCGTTATTTTTTTTGAAAAAATCACTAATACCTTCCACCAAAGGCCCCTCAGGTCCAACCACAACAATATTTATATTATTAGTAATCACAAACTGTTTAATATTCTCAAAGTTTGTTAGGTTTAAATCAATGTTTTTACCTATTTTTTCTGTTCCTGCATTACCGGGAGCTATATATAAATCATCAATTTTTTCGCTTTGTGATATTTTCCATGCAAAAGCATGTTCTCTGCCACCTGAACCAAGAATTAATACATTCATTTTATTAAAATTTAAAAAAAAAGCTGTCTTCCGACAGCTATTAAAATAATCTGTAAAATTTTACAATTTTGGTTTTGACCTGTTAAATTTAAACATAAATAAAATTTCATGTGTTCCAACATTATATTTTCTAATGTCAGAAATAGCTATATCGTAGGCGTATCCAAATAATATTCTGTCTTTTCTAAATCCCATCATAATAGCAACAGCTTCCTGTGTTCTGTATGATACACCAAGCCAAACAAGTTGCTTATAAGTTCCTTTTACATTTATATCAACTTGAAAAATTCCTGCTTCAATTGCTTTAACTAATAGTGATGGTTCTAGAGAAAAATTTGCATTAACATCATAAATATATCCTCCATGAAGAAAATAATGTCTAACTTGTCTTTGTTCAAGATAATCTTCATTCATAAGATTTACTTTTCTTCCTAATAATTGTTGTACAGCAATACCTCCATAATAATTGCTCCCATAATAATATACTCCAAAATTTGCATCAGGAACAATAAGTTTTTCTGATCCAAAAATTATTGCCTCATCATCAGGATCTTCAAGATTTAATGCTGATTTATCCAATGCATATTGATATAATATACCTGATAAGCCAATTGATAATTTATCTCCTGAAGCTCCTATAGGAATGTGATAAGCATAAGTTGCTTCAAGTCCCATTTTAGAATATTGTCCATAAGTAATATTAAATATTTTACCTCCTATTCCAACTCTATCAGATATTGACAAATGTGAATTAATCATTTGAAACGATGGAGCATCATCAATTCCCGACCATAATCTTTTATACGACATCGCAATTGGATTATATGGCAAACTCCCGGCAACAGCAGGATTTAAGGCATATTTATTTTCCATATATTGACTATATGGTACAATTTGTTGCCCATAAATCATGGAAAATATTAATAAAGAAATTGATATAAGTAATATTTTTTTCATAATATATTTTTTAATAATTATCTTGAAAGCTTACTTAATAATTGAGACTGAACCTGTGTAAGGTTTATTTCCATCTTTTAAATCAATTATATAATAATATGTTGCTGCCGGCAACTCATTACCAGTATTATCACGTTTTCCATTCCATTTTTCCAAATATCCCTGAGAGCTAAAAATTATCATTCCCCATTGATTAAAAATATCTACTTGACAATCTTCATAAGTTTCTATATATTTGATTGTCCATGTATCATTTTTACCATCAGCATTTGGTGTAAATGCATTGTGTATTTCAATATACTTTTTATCAGACTCAATAATGGCAGAATCAACTAATTCACAATTACTTATATCCGTAACTGTAAAATAATAAGTTCCTTCTGTTACACCTTGAATATCTTCTGATATATATCCATTATCCCAAATATATGAATAAAGTGGTGTTCCGCCTGAAACCATTATATCAACTTCCCCATCAAGCATTCCTGAAAAACTTTCGTTTGTAACAATAATTGATACAGATAATGGAGAAGTAGATGCAACTTCTGCTGAGTCAACAACTGATCCACAAATATCTGTAACGGTAAAATAATATACACCGGCAGATAAATTCGAAACTATAGAATCAGTATCTAATATTCCTGACCAAGTATATGTAAATGGATATACACCATTAGCAGGAAGTAAAACAATTTCTCCGGTTGTATCACCATAACATAATAAATCTTCAGTTAAATAAGATACCCCTAATGGTGTTATATATGTTACTTCTATAGAATCTGATACAGAACCACAGACATCAGTAACAGTAACATATTGCCAACCAACATTAAGGTCATTTGCAATTGAATCTATGCTAGCTGAACCAGACCAAATATATATGAAAGGAGATACACCGTTATAAGTAGTAATTGTTACTAATCCGTCATTAGTATTTGAGCAAGTTGCTTCGGTTGTAATATCTAATGAAATATTTAATCCTGACATTGTGCCAATATATACGTTATCAATTTGAGAAGCATTACAATAATCTGTAACAGTAACATATTGCCAACCAGCAACCAGGTCATTAACAGATGAACCAGTATTTGAAGAACCTGACCATGCATAATAAATGGTCGGTTTCCCATTAGTTACCGTAACACTTGCCTGTCCATCAGCGAGTCCGACACAACTAACATCAGAAGAAGACGAAATAACAATTGACATAGCTGTTTCGGCATCAATCTCAACAGAATCAATAATAGATATACAAAAATCTGTAACTGTTACATAATGCCATCCTGTATCAAGAGCAGTTGTTAATGCTGTAGTATCTCCATTATCCCAAAAATATTCATAAGGCGGAACTCCACTAGTAGTAAAAATAAAAGCTTCTCCTTCACTAAAATCAATACATGGGGTTGATTCACTTTCAGTAATAGATGCATTCATTGTTGGGAAATAATT